>UMGH01041968.1_pt1 | contig 15250 bp, 15 predicted proteins | sample 1965231 | NCBI WGS metagenome assembly UMGH01 (sample SAMEA4836068, study PRJEB28245) | human gut metagenome | biome: gut microbiome; material: fecal sample | place: Denmark | collected 2008 | reverse complement strand
ATGTTTAGAAAATGTGTCAACCTATATCAGGGTAAGACAAAGACTATAGTTATCTTTTTTCAGTTGCAGATGTTTGTTTGCTTCTCTCAGAAAATCTATTGCATATGGTAGAGAAGCATACAGGTAAAGGACGTGATTATCGTGTATGTTATAACCCTTGTCCACAAGTCAGCAAGGAACCAATCATGCAAAAGAAGAAACAGATACTATTTTCAGGAACTCTTTATGCGGGTAAAGGTTATCAAGATTTGATTCGCGCATTTGCTAAGATTGCAAAAAAATATCCAGATTGGAACGTTGTCTTAGCAGGAAATGGAGAAGTGGAAAAAGGTAGAGCTATTTCTAAAGATTTAGGTATTGCTAATCAGGTCAATTTTCTTGGATGGGTTTCAGGTGGGCAGAAAGATAAGGTATTCCGTGAATCTATGATTTTCTGTTTCCCAAGTTATGCAGAAGGTTTTCCAATGGCTGTTCTTGATGCATGGGCGTATGGTCTTCCTGTAATCACAACTCCTGTTGGTGGCATTCCTGATGTGGCTAAGGATGGAGAGAATATGCTTCTTTTTAATCCAGGTAGTATTGATGTACTTGCAAGGCAGTTGGAAAGAATGATTATTGATGAAAAATTGCGTAATCGTATTATATTGGCTTCGCTTGATTTTGCTGAGCATAAATTTAATCAATATACTATAAATAAGCAATTAGGTGAATTATATGAAGAGTTAACTAAAAAATATACAAAATAGAATGGCACTTGTTATTAAATTTCCGACGTTGATTACAGAGCCGTCAAATGATGGCTTTGTAAATCAAAATGCAATGATAGATAATGCGATTGGTATCTTAGAAAGATATAATAATCGTAATGAGGATGACCTTTTGGTGATTCCAACTAGAGGAAAAACAAAAGAGAAAGTGATAAAAAGCATTACACCCTCTCGAATTAATTGTGGTGAAGAACATTGCATGTTGTTAAAGATTGAAGAGTTTAAACAAGGGTATGGAGACCTTTATTTGGCTTCTGGACAAGAGCAAATTAGGAATATTACATCAAACGATAAATTAGGTAGTAGATATAATTATGCCATGATGTATCCTTATATTAGTCATGAAAAAAACAACAATGTTGTTAATCGTTGGGTTGTCTTTATATATGCTGCTGCTGACAAAGAAGACAGAGACTTGATAAATACAGTAAAAATAGTTATATCTAAGGTATTGGGGAAGAAATTCTTAAACGTCATAAATAGGAATAGAGATAAACAGAGAAACTATCCTTGGGTGTCTGTTGTTGTAACTTCGGCTGAGAATGTAAATAATCAAGACTTGCGTTTAAGTCAATATGTTGTTTCTGCAAAAGAAAAAAACTCAAAGGAAATTTGGTATCAAAATGTACCAATTAATGAAGCAGAACAGTTAAGGGATAATTTTGATGAGGACGAAAGAGGGTTTACAAAAACAATCGTGAAATGTTTTACTTCTAATGATAAAAAGTCATATTTGAAATACGAATATGAATTAGATGGGCAAGGCTCTATTTCATCAACTATGATGGAAAAATACAGCTATTCAATAGATGTAAACAATTTAAATGAAATGTATAATCCACATTTTATGGAACGATGTTTCGTAGATGTGTTAACCCGTTTTTTATCAAATGAATAATCTGTTTAAAATGTGTGATGTTGCCATTTGTAGTGAAATCATTACGACAGTTATAAATTCAGAAATAGCTATTGCATTAGGTATATTAGGCATTTCCATCACAATTTTTACAGTTATCTATTCATTTATAGAGAACAGGTTAGAAGAAAAAAAGAAAATTGAAAGGCAATTACATATTGCAGATGTTCAAGATCCTTATAAAAGTGCAGAATTGATATTTGTAAACAGCTATATTAAGCGGAACAAATATCTTAATAAATTTTTCGTGTGGTTAATATGGTTCTCTATCATTGATATTTTTGTACTTGTTGCCAATTTCTTCTGGTATAACTTGATATTATTCATCTTTAGCCAGGTTTTATCACTCATATATTTCTTGTCTTTCATAATCTGTATTTTATATTATATTTATCGTTATGGAAGGAAAATATCATAATTATTGAATGATAGTATTTTATGATAAAATTATAAACTCTTTTGTAGGCTTTTATGATAAGAATTGTTTTAAAAAAAAGTATTGAAATGACAAATAAAGATTTTTACAGAATAGGACGTGTGCGCATTTCTGTGACTACAGAGGATCATGCCATTAATATGATAAAAGAGGCTATTCATGCGCGTCAAAAAGGATATGTATGTGTTTCAACTTTGCGTACGATTCCCATTGCCAATCGAGATGATAGTTATCAAGAGGTGATGGAACATTCGCTGATGAACACACCTGATGGTACGCCTTTAGTGTGGTGTGCGCATTGGTGGGGATTGAAGCAAGTAGAAAGAGCTTGTGGTCCGCATATCTTTCCACGTATGTTGAAAATGAAGGATGCAGAATTAAAGCATTTTTTCTTGGGAGATACGGAGGAAACGCTCACCAAACTGACTAAAAAAGCTACTGAGGAGTTTGGAGCAAATGTTGTTGGGAGTTATTCTCCCCCTTTTGCTCCACTTGATGAATATGATATAGAAGGAATTGCTAAAAAGATAAATGAGAGTGGTGCAACCATCGTGTGGACTTCTCTTCGTGCTCCTAAGCAAGATTATCTTAACGCAAAGCTTATTCCTTATTTGAATGATGGTATTGTTGCAATAGGGGTAGGTGCAGCCTTTAGGGCTACGATTGGAGGTATCAAACCTCCTGATGGATTTTTCCAAAAAATTGGGTTAGCAGGATTAGTTTTCAGAAGACCAGGAGTTAGCGTATGGGATGAAATTCTTTGGTATGCAAAACATAGTAGATATTTAGCAAAATACTTTATGCAAATTCATTGGAGAAGATTAACTGGAAAAAAATACTACGAAATATAATTATGGCAAATTTAATGAAGTACAAAGGAGTTAGAGTTCTTGTTATAGATGGCGGATCGCGACAGTCGTTGCCTATAATAAGACACTTTCATGAAAAGGGATGTATTGTAACTGCATATTGTAGTAGTAGATTAGATGTTGGCTACAATTATCGTTATGCAGATAGAAAGATTCTGAGAACGATTGATTATGAAAATGAGGATCTTACTTGGAAGGGCATATATGATGAGGTTAAAACTGGTCAATACGATTTGGTGATTCCCATGATAGATTGCTTTGCAACTATCTTATCAAAACATAAGGATGAACTGTCGAAGTACGCTACTATTTATGTTAATGATTGGAATATCTATAGTAAGGCTATTGACAAACTTCAGACTATGTCATTATGTATGGATAACAACATTCCTTGTCCAAGAACTGCTATTGTGAAGAATGCGGATGAGATTAAAGAGGACGAATGGACTTATCCATTGGTTATTAAACCAAGAACAGGCATGGGAGCCAAGGGGTTTAATGTAGCACATAATAGAAAAGAATTGTTAGAGCATTTTGTGCTTACAGAAAAGAAATTTGGTCCTTCATTGATACAAGAGTATATACCACAAACGGGTGCTCAATACCAAGTAGAGTTGTTGATTGATAAAAATGGTGATTGTAAGGCATTTGTGTTAATGGATAAGGTTCGTTGGTATCCATTGATTGGCGGGTCAAGTACGATGAACGTAACTCTTCATGATGATAAAATAAAGGATATATGTCTAAAGCTAATGAAAGCTATCAACTGGAGAGGATACGCATCTTTAGATGTAATTCGCGATCCAAGAACGGGTGAAGCAAAAATAATGGAAATAAACCCGAGAATGAATGGCACTGCAAAAATATGTTTTGAATGTGGAGTTAATCTTGCCGAAATTATACTCCAAGATGCCTTTGATGATGATGTAACCGATATGCAAGATTATCAAGATGGTATAGGATTACGTTATTTCCATATGGATGTGCTGTGGTTCCTAAAGTCTAAGGAACGTTTCAAGTGTAAACCTTCATGGTTCTCTATGAAAAATACAACGGATGAAATTTTTGAGTGGCGCGACTTACGCCCTGGAATTGTTTTTACTCTTACATCAGTGAAGCGACTGCTTAGTGATGGAAAGAAACGAAAAATAGATTAAAAATCATATTATGAATATACTTGTTACTGGCTTTGCTGGCATGATTGGTTCTTACGTTGTGAAGGATTTGATAGCCAAAGGACATACGATTGTGGGTCTTGATCGTAGAGAGTTAGAATGGAAGCATGAGAATTTAAAGCAGATGGTACTTGATCTTGCTGACAAAAAAGCACTCAACAATGTGTTTGAAAATGAGAATGTGGATCGCTGTATCCATCTTGCAGCCTTGGCACATTTTGCAGGTGAGAACGATTTGAGTTTCGATCGATTTAAATTTGTAAATGTTACTTGTGCCGAGAATGTTTTCGAGGCGTGTGCATTGCACGATGTGCCTGTTTTGTTTATCAGCACTGTTGATGCCATTGGTATGGTGAAAGGGCTGATTACGCCAGATACAGAACTGAACCCAATTTCTAACTATGGTAAGAGTAAGGCGATGGCAGAAGGCAGACTCAAGAATATCTGCAAGAAGTGGAATATCTATCGTTTTTCTCCTGTATATAGCAAAAACCAAAAACGTGACATTGAAAAACGATACTACCTGAGATATCCAAATTGGGCCTATAAGATTGGGGCTGGTGGAAAATTTGAAGTGTTGGAGATGAGTGGTGCTGTGAAAGCTATGGTGGATTGGGTGGATAAAGATGTTGATAATTCTATCCATATTATCAAGGATGCAGAGCTCTTGGATATCAATACGTTGATAGATCGTGAAAAAGCCGAGGGGAGAGCGAAACATGTGTTATACTTTCCGAGGTGGATGGTTCTGTGTGGCTACTATTGCATTAAGGCAATATTTGGGAAAAGTAATAAGACATATTTAATCTTTAAGGCTTTGTGGCCTTTTAGAACTGCTTATGGACAGCGTAAAAAATAAGGATTAAATAGTTTGACGATTTGCATTTATAATCTTATTAGTATGTTTAAGTAAAAACTATTTTGTACAGAAATGCTAAGCATAATTGCATCAAATTCTTGTAAAACTCAAAAAGAAGAAGTCATATCCCTATTTCAAGAACTTATACTAATATCATTAGGGAAGCGAGATAGATTCTCGCGCACACTGACTGATGCGGATTGGGCTTCACTTTATACGGAAGCACAAAGACAAGCACTTGTTGGAGTATTGTTAACAGGTGTGGAGAAGGTGGTGGCAATAGGCGAAGACAAACCTAAATTCTTGATGCAATGGATTGTCAAGGTTATGGCTTTGGAAAAAAGAAATCAACTATTGAATTTAAGATGTAAGGAGATTACGGAGATTTTTAATGCTTTAGGTTTGCGCAGTTGTGTGCTGAAAGGGCAAGGTGTTGCTTTGCTGTATCCTAATCCGTTGCGTCGTCAGTGTGGTGATATTGATTTGTGGGTAGAAGGGAAAAGAGACGTAATCTATAAAACTCTGAAAGCAAAGTGGAAGGTGGGAGAAACTGTTATTCACCATGCTGATGTGGAGATTTTTAAAGACACGCCTACTGAGATTCATTTTATTCCGAGTTTTACATACAGTCCTTTTCTTTATCGTAGGTATAAAAGTTTCTTTAGGAAATGGGGGAATGCACAGTTTGCAAATTATCATAAGGATGTGGATTTTTCTTATCCTACGAATGAATTTAATGCTGTATATTCGTTGATGCACATATTTCATCATGTGTTACACGAGGGAATAGGTCTGCGTCAGCTGCTTGACTACTATTATATTCTTAGAAGTTTGGGAAAAGGAAAAAAGGCTCAAGTATTTGAAGATATGAAACACTTGGGCTTGGCAAAATTTGCAGCAGCTGTGATGTATGTGGAACAACAGGTGTTTGAATTGGAATCTGAGTTTTTGCTTTGTCAACCTAATGAAAAATATGGTAAACAACTATTGAACGAAATTGAATTGTCTGGAAACTTTGGACATTATGATGAACGATATCAGCAAGTGAATCGTAAAAATAGTTGGGAGTTATATTGGCACAATGTAAGAAGAAATTTTATGTTTTTCCATTTTGCTCAAAGTGAAGTTCTTTGGGCTCCTATATGGAAACCATGTCATTGGGTGTGGAGAAAAATGAAGGGATATTCTTAATAGAAAACAATAATCATGATTTATAAATTTACAAAACGTATTTTCGATTTCGTATGTGCCTTTTTGGGCATTGTTGGTACTTCACCGATATGGATTCTTTCTATTATCCTAACTGAATTGAGTGACCCAGGTCCTTTGTTTTACTTTGCCAACCGTGTTGGCAAGGACAACAAGAAGTTTAAGATGTGGAAGTTCCGCTCTATGCGTGTGGCAAGAGGGGCTAATGAGGCTTCATTGCGTCCTGACCAAGACCGTATATTTTGGTGGGGTAAGATTATGCGAAGATTGAAGATTGATGAGTTACCTCAGTTGATGAATATTCTGAATGGAACTATGTCGATTGTAGGTCCGCGTCCTGCTGCTGTTGATCAAGTGGATATTACACGTGGAGGTGCTAATGCTATTGCTGCTACAGTGCCTTGCGGTTTGACTTCGCAGTCAAGTTTGTGGGATTATATTTATGGTGATCAATTTCCTGATGAGGAAGAATATAATGAGAAGGTATTGCCCATCCGCTTGAAACTTGACGTGTATTATGTTAAGCATGCTTCGTTCTTCGGTGATATCAAACTGATTGCCTGGACTGTCATTGCTATTCTATATACTGCTTGTGGAAAGTATCCGCAGTGGATGCATGATAAGTTGGTGGGGTATGCGAAGGAGAATGTTGAATGTTGAATGGTTGCGCAAGCGCAATGTTGAATTGTCGGATTTGCCGATGTGGAGTTATTAGTTTAGAGCGCAACATTCCTTCTAAATCAAAAGATTATGGTAAGAATACTTGCAAGTGTCTGGGAAAAAATGTACATTTGCGCTTGAAGATGAACATAAGTAGTTTGTCAAAATATTATATGATAGCCGATAAGATAGAATATATAATCATGCTCATAAAACTGTTTGCGCGTCATTTCGGTTTGAGCTATATGCAAGCTTTCCGATATGTTAGTCTGCATGGTGGTATAGAATATGCAGAGAGGCATTATAATATTCTGCATACACTGTCGTTTGAGGAACAGGTAGAGGGGCTTGCAGCCTTTTGCCGTAAAAAAGGAGGGTTGCTGATATGAGATTATATCATGGATCTAATGTTAAGGTCGAAAATATAGATCTTAGTAGGTCTCGTCCGGCAAAGGACTTTGGACGTGCTTTTTATCTTTCAGATGAGATAGAACAAGCTAAAGAGATGGCTCAGTTTAAGGTGGAAATGTTTGGAGGTGATGTGGTGGTTAATATTTTTGAGTTTGATACGTCAGTTCTTGAAAACTTAAAGGTCTTGCATTTTGATAGATATTCAGAGGAATGGGCTAAGTTTGTTTTGGAAAATCGCAATTCCTCGGAGACACTTCATGATTATGATGTGGTTTTTGGGCCAATAGCCAATGATAAGATAGGTAGACAAATCTTTAATCTTCAGGCGGGATATATAGATTTCCCAACATTTATCAAACGCATTCAGTATCCAGAGGGTATAACATTTCAATGGGCATTTTGTACGGAACGTGCAGTAAAACATCTTCATAGCTTATGAAAGTAACAAAGAATGATTTTCAATATATGCTTGAGTGTATGGAGCGTGACTTAGCAACTCTTCTCGTTGAAAAGAGAGGGATTACAATTCGTCAGGCTCTTAGTATTTTATATGATTCTGACACTTATCGCTTATTGCAGAATCCAAATACAGGTTTGTATTTTCAGTCTCCTCAGTATGTATACTCATATTTGCAAGAGGAGATTGAAAAAGGAAAAATAGGCATTAATCGTTCAGAAGTAGTTGCTAACACTTAACACTCAACATTGCGCATGGCGCATAATTCAAATTCTCCTCATCCGAGTGGCGGCATAGTGCAGAGCGATACTGCAATGGGGTTCTAATCTTTTATTTTTTTACTCATTATATATTATATAGGCACTTGCAAAGGTAGGTGTCTATAGAGTTGGTGTTCCCTTTATCGAACACCGACTGTTTTAAGTCTTAAGATTTTAAATCATTAAAATCAATTATATGAAGTACTTATTAGTAGTGGCCCACCCCGACGACGAGGTTCTTGGGGCTGGTGCGTCAATGTGGAAATGGAGTCGTGAAGGTGACGAAGTTGATGTTGCCATTATGTGTACTGAGGCGAAGGCAAGAGCTTTTCGTCCTTCGGATACTGAATTGGAAGGTGATACGGATGCTGCTACCAACTATGTTGGTGTGAGCAAGAAGTATGAGGCTACTTTCCCGAATATCGAGATGAACACTGTGCCACATTTAAAGTTGGTGCAGTTTATTGAGGGTGCTATTCGTGAAAGTGAACCTGATATTGTGATTACTCATCATCCTGCTGACACGAACAATGACCACTTGCAAACTTCTATGGCTTGCCAAGAGGCTATCCGCTTGTTCCAACGTCAGCCGACAGTGAAGCCTGTGAAGGAGTTTTGGTATATGGAGGTTCCTTCATGTTCGGAATGGGCTATTAACGATGCCATGAATCTGTTCCGTCCTAATTGTTTTGTGGAGGTTGGACAGAATGGTGTGCAGGCCAAGTGCAAGGCTCTTTCTATGTATCGTGGCGTGATGCGTCCTTACCCTCATCCTCGCAGTGCTGAGTATATAACAGGTTTGGCTGCTATGCGTGGCAGTCAGTGGGGCTGTAACTATGCTGAGGCTTTTCAGGTGGTGTTACGCAGATATTAAAGCAATATGAAATTATTAAAGGCTATTTGGGCATTCTGCTTCTATCTCTTTGTTCCAAGAAGGGCGAAGCGGATGCCCAATAATTGATTATAATGGTATGGAAATAAATAAAGTTTTACTTGATAATTTGTTTGAACAGGCTAAAGAAAATCCTCGTTTACGTCAGAACTTGGATTTGCGTACCTCGTCGGCTGATACAAGTCAGCGTATGTTGAATGCTTTGCTGTCTGGTACGGTGGTGCCTATTCATAGGCATCCTATGAGTACGGAGAATGTTTTGCTTTTGTGTGGTAAGTTGGTGGAGATTCTTTATGATGCGGATGGTAATGAAACAGAGCGCATTCTTCTTGACCCTTCGGTTGGTTGTTATGGTTGTGTTGTGCCACAAGGTGTATGGCATGCCGTTGAGGTGTTGGAACCTTCTGTTATTTACGAGGCGAAGGATGGTAAATATGGTGAGGATGGTAGTGAAACGTTTGATGTGTGCAAGGAGAAGCAAGATGCTGATGTGGCATCGGTTGCTCCTTCTGCTTCCTTAAATGCTGTCGGTGATTTGAAGGAGAAGATTGAGCAATTTGTTGTTATGGAACGCAAATCGGGAAGTATGGATGTTATTACTCCGCTTTATGTGGCGCGTATGCTGAATGTGCCTGTTGAAGAGGTGGAGAGGGTGATGAAGGTGATTTGAATGTGGTAACATGACAACATACAAGCAGCCAGAAAAGGAAAAATCAAGAGAATTAATATGGAGTCATGCTGTTGAGAGTATAACCTCAAAAAGATATGATAACAGAATTCTAAATGCTACATATATGGAGCATTTATGGTTATATTGTCAACAGCAACTAAATGAAAAACTCGATATTGAAGCTTTTGTGAGATGGAAAGAATATGCCGACATTTGTTATGGGGAAAGGAGGCCAGAAGAACTAAAAGTAGCCTTCTTTTGTGGTAATGAGCCAGATAATGATGTTAAGCATCTTCTACAATTGGGTATCAGAATAGAAAACATCTACGCTTTTGAATGTGATAATAATTCTTTTAAAGAAGCCGTAAAATCCTTGCACAACTCATATCCTTTACTTAAAATATATTGTGGTAAAATAGAAGATTATGCGGAATTGCAGAATGTGAAATTTGATATAATCTATCTTGATTTCACGGGATCCTTACTCAAAGAATATAAAACAGTAGTAAAGATTCTTGATTTAAATGCTTTATCTGAGATGAGTATTCTTGCTGTGAATACAACATATCCTGATCCTACGGAAGATAATATTTGTTTTCTATCTAATTTCTTTTATAACGACACGTTCTTTGAAATGTCTGTCTTAGATGGAAAAGATCCTATTAGAGAAAATGGAGACACTTGGTTTTATAGGATTGAAGGATGTGATGCTATGAATATTGGCAGCATGGAAGAGATGGCAGACTATATTAGAGAGAATTTTGATTATGCCTATTCAGCTTTTCAATCTGCGTTTATTCTTGATTATTCTAATAGGTACAAACCTTTTTATGAGGTGTTTAAGAAATCCATGTTATCTAATAGGCTTATAAAAGGAGGCCATCTTCAAAATATTAAGGATTTTAATACGACTTATCATCACCCACTAGAACAGGAGTATTTTGAGGATGGTCAGAGATTGGCTTCTTCTCAATTTATAGCAGATAATTTTATTGAAAAAACAGAGAATGGAGGGCGTATTTCAAGGCTTGATGCACTAAGGGTTGCAGAAGTTTTCCTTCAAACACCTTACAAACATTTTATTACAGATTATTCAAAACTACAAGAAGGGGAAAAACTGAATGATTTCGATAGTGGTGAAATAGCTAATGAAGATACTATTGAAATAGATTTCAAACAGATATTAACAGATGAGGTTAGAGAAGTAATTGAACATTTGGATAAATGGTTTCATGGGAAGTATCGCTTTTGTGATTTACCTATGGAACATTTGTGGTTGGAGTTGCTTCTTTATCAATTCGGTCATTCATATCATACAAATGTAGGCAATCATAAACGTTATTCTTATAGAGCGAAAACAAGAAGAATGTGTATAGACATATTTACTCTTGATAAATGTCGCGCATTATATGATTGGATGCCAATGCTTGAATATTTTATTCATGATATGCAAGATAATAATAGGCAAATGATAACTCGTATGTGTATTGATGCTATTGATAAACAATTACTACATATAGTTGATGAAATTTATTATGGGGCAGCCCTTGTTGGTATAAACGAATTTGATTGGTCTAAAAATTTCGTTCTTCCTAAACGAGTTGAATTGACTAATGCTCCGACCCATAACAGTTCACTAGTAGATTGTAAAGTCTAAAAGTTCCATAAATTTTTATTTACGAATTTCCATAAATACCCCCTTTCGGAGTTTGGGCTAGCGCGAGATATTTATGGCTCATTTATGGACATTTATGACTAAAGAAACAGACATTTATGACTAAACAATGCTTCACGCGCCAGCCCCAAACCCGAAAGGGGGTTATTTATGGTAAAATCCTTTCCCCATCGTGTAGCGCATAAATAGTTTGTAATACTTAAGTAGCTATTCAAAATTAGTCTATAATGAGTTTCGGATTTGCTAATGCGGGCTGCAAGCCCAATGATTTCCCTAGCACTAAGTTTGCAGATGGAATTCATTGGGCTTGCAGCCCGCTCAAGTTAAAAACGAAAATCAATATAAACTAATTTTTAAAACCTACTTAGTTATGGATGAGAGCAGTCATAAGAAGAAATACGGTATTTTGTGCCATAAACGATTTAGGAAGTCTATCCCAGCCAGTTATTCATATCATTGCGTGAAAGCAAGAAACCAAGGGATTAATGTGTAAAAAGGACTGTTAAATTACTGTGACGCGAGATTTAATATGCTAAATGTTGGTTATTTCAAAAAAAATGACGACCTTAGCATCTATAACAATAAAGCTGATTATAGATTGAAACTTAGTATGTTAGAATTCGCTTAATTGCGTTTTTTTGACCTATTGATTTTCTCACTTGGGAATTAGTGCTTGACAATACACGACTTCATTTAGAAAAATATAAAATTAAAGAGCCTAAGAGATAAACTTTTGCACCGTCAGTCGTAGATTTGACTGATGTTCTTCAGCTTTGGAGAATAAACAATGTTTAGACGTCCACGCACTCGCTTTCGCCTTGCGCGTATGATATAAAGAAGATATATCTCGAAGGCTCTCTTTTTAAATAAAGGGAATAATTATGGATGATAGGATAATTAGAAAAAGGATAAGTACCATGACTACGTCAAGGGATTTGCACTATGTTCTTAATATCATTAAACAAAATATGACAAAAGAATTTGGGGTGGAATACTATCCGATTTCTTGGGAGGACTATTGCTATTTCTCCTCACCGAAAAGATCAGTCCGTAATTATGTCTCTTTCGAAATTCCTAAGAAATCTGGAGGCTATAGACATATATCAGCTCCAGTAAGAGGATTGAAAGAGATACTGAAATGTCTGAACTATTTATTGGAATTGATATATTATCCTAAGGACAATGTTACTGGATTTGTTCGTGGTAAGTCTATAGTTGATAATGCATCACCTCATATAGGAAAGAATTACATATTTAATGTAGACCTACAAGATTTTTTTCCAAGCATAGATCAAGCAAGAGTATGGAAAAAACTACAATTACGACCTTTATGTCTGACTAAAGAGGTTGCAAGTGCTATTGCTGGTCTTTGTTCTATGGAGATTGAAGACGAGAAAGGAAATAAACGATACGTCTTGCCACAAGGAGCCCCTACGTCTCCTATGTTATCGAATATTGTATGTGAACGTTTGGATTGGAAACTCTCAGGTGTAGCACGACGGTTTGGATTGACTTATACACGTTATGCTGATGATATAACATTCAGCAGTATGCACAATGTATATCAACACGATGGAGATTTCTGTGAAGAACTACGCCATATCATCGAAGATGAACATTTTACTTTAAACACATCAAAAGTAAAGTTACAAAAGCGTGGAGGGCATCAAGAGGTTACGGGGCTTGTAATCAGTGATAAAGTGAATGTTCCTAAAGCTTATGTAAGGGAGGTTCGGTCACTGTTATTTATGTGGGAATGCTATAGTTATGCGGTTGCAAGTCAAAAATATGCATTGTATCATAATGCATATGTAAAACATAGGACGTATGGTGAGTTCGTTTCATTGGAAAATGTTCTTGATGGAAAAATTGAATATCTGAAAATGATAAAGGGATGTAAGAATCCCTTGTATATGTCTCTGCGTTCACGATTGGACAAACTAATAGGAAAAGATGCTAAGAAGAACAATGTTTGTGATGTTATTGAAGTTGTAAACAATAAAAAGAAGGAAAAGAAACATGATATTGAGGCTACATATGAAGTCTTGCATTTATTTGAAGAACCAAATGGATTAAAATTTTTGACTCATGATTTTCCTGATGCAAGTTGGACAATAGATAAACTTCTCAAGCAATGTAGGACCGTTTTTAACGAAGAAGCAAAGGGACATCCCAATATACCACAGTCACTATACAGCTTAGTGCATACTTTTATGTCTGGTGTCAGTAACAATATAAAAGGATGGCTTGGTTATGACGAGAAGCTACATACGGAGACATGGAATGATTGGGAAAAAAAGAAAGAGCATCCTATAAAACGATATGGAGATATTATAGATATATTCAGAAATACAATAAGAATAAGGTCACCTAAACTGTTGGATTTGATAAAAGCCCTTGAAGGGCAGAATACACAGTTTGTATTTGACTATGATTCAAAGGAATTAAAAAAAGCAGACTTTTACACCAATGTATATATGTTACGTTGGTGTCTAGTGCATGTGTTGTTAATGTTTAGACAGTATCCAGAACATAAAGAAATAAAAATTTCATGCACGAGATCTTCTATGAATGGCTGGATAGTGTATATAATCCAGTTTACACAGGTTGGGTCGTTTCCCTCGGCAGATATAAACGATGCTATAAAAAGGTTGAATGAAGGAGCCGGTGATTTGGGAGTTATAAAGGAAAAGATGAGAAGTTATTGTAACTGGACCATCATATCCAAATGGAACGACAAAAACTTACGTTGGAATATATTAAGAAATGAAGGTGTGAAAGAAATAGAAGAAATAGCAGAACAGACAATTGGGTTTACTCATGAATTTGTTTTCTATAAAATAAAATTAAACTGATATACTATGAATGGTAATAAAATGATATATATAATTGACGATAACCAGTATGGGGAGTTGTCTAAAGCTTGTGGCTACATAGAGACTGGCATATACAACGATGTTGTTAGATGGGTGAAACCGAGTAAAGAAACAAAGGTAGAGGATTTTCATGATGCAGCTTGCATCTGCTATCATTCATCCTTGGCAATAAAAGAAAATGGTGTTTGGAAACAAGCTTCGATGTTGTTGACGGACATAGAAGATTTAATGGATGAAATACCATTGGTGAAATATTCTAAAGGTTGTACTACCATCGATTACGATGAAGGATCTCAAATAATATATGGGATGCCCAAAGAGACGTTTTATAAACGATTGAAGCATTTTGTTCTGCATTATAAGAATGTTGGCAAAGTAGACTTAGAAATATTTTCAAAGGACTATTTGGAAACGAGTAGTCCAAACAACATTGTTGTATTTGGCAATGAAGAAAATTTAAGTAGCTGCCAATTATTGAAACAGGCTAACAAATGCGAATTCTATACAATAGATGATGATAAGGATATTGATGATATAATAATATCAACTATAGATCCAACTACAGACACTATCATTCTCGATTTGGACGAGTATGCCAAACATGGCATTCAATTGGCATTTACAACACGACTGATGTGTGAACAATTGCGCAAGGCTGTTTTGGCGCGTATTATTGGGGTAACCGAGCAATCAATAGATAGTTTTTATCGCTATTTCCCATATTCACAAATTCTACAAACAGAGGGTTTTGCCATTTGTAGTGTTGAAGATTTGGATTCTTGTTTAGCTAATACTCCACTATTGACTTGTGACACTTTTGAGTCGGGATTCTTGAATAGAATCAATATTAAAGAATATGCGACATACGGTCATCATTCGTTGGCAAACGAATGGGGATTGATGGCTCTTAATCGTTTTGTATCGAAGGACACAAATTGTATTTCTGAGATATTTCGAAAAGCAGAAAAGAATATGTTTTTCAGATATTCTGTAATAAAAAATATGGATATACGTGATGTTTGGGAAGATACGTTTGACAATGAGAAAAAGGATGCCAATCTTATACCTCAGCAAGACAAACAAAAAGGAGGAAAGTATCTGCTGATTGACGACAAAGG
>UMGH01064661.1_pt1 | contig 15286 bp, 8 predicted proteins | sample 1965231 | NCBI WGS metagenome assembly UMGH01 (sample SAMEA4836068, study PRJEB28245) | human gut metagenome | biome: gut microbiome; material: fecal sample | place: Denmark | collected 2008 | reverse complement strand
CCGCCTCTTTCACTGGTATTTTTCACAGAAAAGCTGATGGTCAGGCCCTTATTTTCCAACACAGCCACATTGCACCGTTCTGTGCTTAAGCTGCAGGCTCCCCATTCAAAGGTCCCATAGCCAAGTCCGTAGCCAAAGGGAAACAGCGGTCCTGCCTCCTCATCCATATAGGTCATCGCCCGGTAGGAATTTTTATAATTGTAATAAACAGGAACCTGTCCTGTCGATCGCGGCAGGGAAACCGGAAGTCTTCCGGAGGGAGCAACTCTTCCTGAGATCACCTCTGCAATTGCCTGTCCGCCTCTGGGACCGGGATAAAATCCAAGGATTACACCGTCTGCCAGCTCACACACCTGGGTCAGCACCAGCGGGCGACCGCAGATCACAACTGCGATCACAGTTTTTCCGGTTTCTTTCAATGCCTTTAACAGCTCCAGCTGCGCATCCGGAAGCTCAAGGTCGCTGCAGTCCATTCCCTCTCCGCAGTCCATCAGCGTCCCCTTGTCGTCGGCCGCAGCATTATCTAAAAGCGCCGCGCCGTTTGTGTCAAAACTTGCACCGCCGAACCGGCTCGAGGAACCGCCCAGCACACAGATCACAATGTCACTGTTTTTCACAGTATCCACTGCCTCTTTCAGCAGGTTTTCATCTCGTTTTCTCAGATAACATCCCTGTGAGAACCGGATATCGGATTCTTTGAAAATCAGCTTCATGCCGTCCAATACCGTGATACCGTCGTCCCTGCGCAGCGGAGGTGTGTAGTCACCCAGCTGGTTATACAGATCGTCTGCATTTGGTCCGACCACAGCGATCTTTTTACCGGATGCCTGGTTTTCCCAAAAGGGAAGCCCCTGGTTTTTATTTTGCAGAATTACAAGCCCTTCCCGCGCCAGCTGTACACTCTCCGGATTCTGTGCATAATCCATATGGATCTCTCCCTCTTCTTCGAGGTAAGGATGCTCAAACAGTCCTCTCTCGAATTTGAGGGTCAGCACACGCAGCACTGCCTGATCAATCTGGGATTCCTTTACAAGACCTCTGCGTACTGCTTCTTCCAGTTTGCCAAACGCCTCATCCCACAGACCGACGTCCACGCCTGACTGCAGGGCCAGCGCACCGGACACCACATTATCACCAGTCATGCTGTCAAGCTGATCGATGGCAACACCATCAGACATCACGATACCGTCAAAGCCCATCTCCTTGCGGATGACATCATTTAACAGCCAGCGATTTGCGTGACAGTAAACGCCGTCAATCTCATTATAGGCAGCCATGATGCCCTTGGCTCCTGCCTTGATTGCAGCCGCTGCCGGAGGAAAATGAATTTCCCGAAGTTCGCGTTCTCCAATTCTTGCCGCGCTCGCATTGACGCCGCCGGTTCCTTCGCCCTGTGCTGCAAAATGCTTTGCTACAACCTCAGGTCCGCTTTCCTGCATACCGATTACGGCAGCTTCTGCCATCCGCGCAGACAGATACGGATCTTCACTGTAGCATTCCTCACTGCGTCCCCATCTGGGATCCCGCAGCACATCCAACATCGACATTAAGGCAAGATCCACACCCATATTCTGCAGCTGACGGCCGCTTACCCGGTACGCTGCCCGGACCATTGCAGGATCAAAGGTCGCTCCGGCCAGAAGGTTTACCGGAAGCAGATAGCCGTCCAGCGCCTGATGTCCGTGGGGGCATTCCGAGCTCATCATTACAGGAATACCGAGTCTGGAATGCTCCAGCACATAGCGCTGTACCTGATTATATGCTTTTTTGGAAAGTAAGCCGGTCAGACCTGTTTCGTAATCCTTATCCGCCCAGGGATCTGCACGATATAAACCGTACAAAACTCCCAAACCGCTGTATTTTTCAACCTCCTGACAAAATTCCTCCGACAGCTCGATGGTATCCTCACCATTTACGCATTTCCGCTCATAAATCCGAAATCCGTAAAGACGCTGATTGAGCTGACCGACCTTTTCTGCCAGCGTCATCTCCTCCAGGAGAGCCTTCGCCCTCCTGGCAGGAGCTAAAGAAGCATCCTGATATGCCTTCATTTATTCACAATCTCCGTATTTTTCTTTCAGCAGCTCGATTCCGTACTCTCTCGGAGTACCCTTCAACCGCTCCATATAGGACTTCAGCTGTCCTCTGCAATGCTCAGGGCCGCCCTCCCGCATCACGGTCCACATGGGATCTACATCGTAATGGGAGGTCTTCATCATCTTGTCATTCCAGTCGAGGATCATCTTCGCACCTTTTGCGCACAAGTCAGGGCGCTCCTCTGCCAGGTTGTGCTGCTCGTGAGGATCTTCCTTTACATTGAACAGCATTTCCTCCGGGAACAGATGATACCCGCCGTGTACGGTCCTGATATATACATAGTCATCAAACCGGGCACTTCTCTGGCACACATGGGCACACTGGGTCAGAATCGCATAGGGCTTGGAGCAGTCTGTGCCATCCTTTAATGCCTTTGCAAAGGAGCTGCCGTCATAATGATAACGATCCGAAAACATCGGTGTACCCAGCAGTTCCTGCACGGTAGGTGTCAGGTCTGTATTGTCATAGAAGCCCTTAACCACTGCGCCCTTCTGCATGCCGGGCCAGCGAACGATCATAGGAATACGGCAAACCGGCTCATCCGCAGTGCCATGCTCTCCGTAGATACCGAACTCGCCAAGGTCTTCGCCGTGATCCGCTGTGATAATGATCGCAAGATCATCGTCATACAGTCCGTTATCCTTTAACCAGCCAATGATCTGACCGATGTTATCGTCTGTGTATTTTACGCCGTCATCATACAGATCCAGAAGGTGCTTTGCCTCTTCCAGAGTTGTCAGCTTACCGGGGTGCTTTGGCCACTGAGGAAACGTATCATCATTCCACATGTTGATCTCGTTTGCGCAGTGGGGTCCGATGTGCAGCAGGTGCTCTTCAAAGGTCTTCTCGTCGATCCAGTCATCCGGAAGCGGCGTATCCGCAAACTGGCTCGGATAATCCGCAGGTGTACGATAAGGTGTATGAGGATCCCAGTAATGCACATGCATCATCCAGTTATCCTTCTTGCCGTTTCTCTCCAGCCAGTCCAGCACATGAGGCGTTACCATCTCTGCGGACTCGCTGCCTCTCCTGCCTACGTTGTAGCATTCATTGAAACCGGAATTAAACCACCATGCACTGTGACGTTCTGCAAAGGAAGAGAAGGAAACCGTATGCATTCCGGCTCTTCTAAACTGCATGAACAATCCGTTCTCAGACATGTCATCCGTAAAGCTTCTGGTGGTTCCCTGCAGACGCATATCCGCAGCTGTACCGCCGTGCCCTACAATTCCGTTATGAATTCCATACTGTCCGCTGATCATGGATGCTCTGGACGGAAGGCACGGTGCATTCGGGCAGTAATAATCATCGAACCGCACTCCCTCCTTTGCAATTTCATCCATTACAGGTGTGGTATTTCTGCCATAGCCATAACAGCCCATATGATCCGCCCGCAGCGTATCAATGTCAAACAGTAATACTCTCATTTGTGAGTTGCTCCTTTTCCCCATTTTTATAACAACAGAAAATCATTTTCTGCAGTTTTCAATTTTTCCCCGCTCTCATTTCGGAAGGTGTGCTGTCATAATAATTATGAAAATGCTGATAGAAATAATTCATGTTGGAATATCCGACTTCCGCGGCTACCGAAGAAATCTTGTCGTCGGTATTTAGAATCCTCTCCCGCGCGACATACATCCGGTATGCCATCAGGTATTCCGAAAATTTCATATCTGTTTCCTTGATAAAAATCTGACCAAGATAGGTCGCATTCATCCGGAATCGGTCGGCTATACTTTTTAAGGAAATATGCTGCCCATATTCCATTGCCACGATCATAACGATCTTACGGATCAGCGGGGAAAATTCCTCATAGGGCCGCCGCAGGATCGGATCTTCGTTTTTACGTACCTCCAGTTGCACAGTTCCGTGCAGGTTTTCTACCACAACCTGTTCAATGCGCTTCTGAAGCTGATCCTTATCAAGGGGCTTTAACAGATAATCCACTGCGCCGCACCGCAGTGCTTCACAGGCATACTGAAAATCGTCATATCCGCTCATCATAATATAGTTGGATTTGACACCCATTCCATTTAAACAATTAATCAGTTCATAGCCAAATTCATTGCCGATCCGTACATCCACCAGGCAAACATCCGGTTTCCAGTCCACCACATGGGATACCACTTCAAAACAGCTTCTGGCGGTCCGGATTCGTTCAAAGCCAAGAGATTTCCAGTCAAGAAGCCTGCAAATGCCTTCGGCAATGGCAGGTTCATCATCCACGATCACCAATGTGTACATCTTCTTCCACCTTTCCCGGTATCAGGATAGAAATCTTAAAGCCCCCTTCCGGGTTATTCCCGATTTCCATCTGAAAACCTTTTCCATAAAAATAATTCAAACGCATATATACGTTTCTCAGTCCGATATCCGCTTCCGGATCGTCATTTCCTTCGCGCATCGTCTTCTGTACCTGCTCCAGCTGATCTGCCGGGACACCGGAGCCATTATCCATGATCTCGATCACGGTGTCCGGTCCTTGTGCATGTCCGCTGATGATCAGCAGATTATACATGCTCTCCCGGTCAAAGCCATGGGTAAAGAAATTTTCCGCAAGGGGCTGCAGCCAAAAACTCACCGTCGGAATTTCTCTGAGTGCATCTTCCAACTCAACCTGATAGAAAAAATTATCTCCAAACCGCAGCTCCATGATCTTTAGATACATTTCAAGCAGCTTAAACTCTTCTCCCAGCGTGATGGTATCCTTCGTATGGGTTCTGGCACGGTACAGTGCCCCAAGCAATGCGATCGCATCCGCTGTATCCCGGTCTCCTTCCAGCAACGCCCTGGAGCGCAGCGTTTCCAGTGTGTTATATAAGAAGTGCGGGTTGATCTGATGCTGCAGTGCACGCATCTGAGTCTCCTGCTCCTTCAGCTTCCAGACATATTCCCGCTGGATATGACCCTGCAGCTTTGCACCCACATCCTTTAGGGCAACTGCGATCATGCCATATTCATTTTTGCGCCGCTCGCTGCTTAAATCTTCCTCCTGAACATCCGCAAACTCACCGGATTCCATGTGCGAAAGCATATGGATGATCTTGGAAAGAAACTCATAATCCGCTTTCAGCTGCATATTTGTAAAAAGAATGATCCCAAAGGCTATCAAAAACAGCGTTGTCCCTATCACGCCAACGACATAACGATTATCCGCCACCAGCTCACCGATACTTTTTATGACAACATAGGAAAACGTTCCCTGATTGGATGTATATTTTGTAAAAAAAGTCCTCCGGCTGCCGGTATTCTCCAGCCAGCCAAACTGTACCCCCCGCAGGGCCGCCTGGAACAGCTCTGCTTCCTGCTGTGGACTCATCTTGCTGTGGGCAAGCATATCCCCATCTGCATCGAAAATCCCCCAGGAAGCATTGATCTCATCATTGACCTCATAAAAATCCGCCGCGCTGATCCAGAAATCCATCGTTCCCATTGAAATACTCATGGTATCCGGGTCACGAACCGAATAAGAGGACGCCATAATATCCCCAAATCCTGGAATTGTCTTCACATCCTCGATTGTACGGCATTCAAAATCCACCCACAGATCATAGTTCGTCATTCGCAGGACTTTTATACCGGTATCCGACCGCAGCGTTACACCGCAGATCTTCGTCCTGCCGTCTAAAAACAGCTTCTTGACATCTGCCGGCACATACCGGATTTCCGAATCACTGTTCAAACTGTTTTCCCGGCGCTTCGCGATGTAATCCTGATTGTTCGCAGCGCCAAACAATGCCTTTAAATCTTCCATCAGCGCCGCATCGGTGTACAAGCCTTCCACATAGGACCGTGTCCAGGTCTGAACATTTTCCAGCTGGCGCTCCTTTTGCTGGAAGCGGTACTGAGACTGGATCTGCACATCATTGACCCAGTTGCGGATAAAGAAAAACAGAACACCCGAAAACGCGCTCAGGCAAAGCACGATGACTACGATGATTGTCCCCAGAAATTTTTTCCGATAGATCCGATATTCTAAAAATGTACTGTGGCCTTTGCTCATTTGCTGTCTTCTCCTGTGTCATACATCTTCTGCGAAGCCGCAGCTTTCCGATCCCTATTCCTAGCTCGATTATATCCTGTCTATATAGACTTTGCAAGCGTGACCACTCTGCGGACGCTGTGTTCTTCGTGCTTTCCCATGCACAGATCTGCATGGGGACAGGTTATCTGTACATGGGAAAACACAAAGGAGCTGTTATGTCAAAAAGCCGCCCGAACCAAAGTTCGGACGGCCTGTCTTTAGTTCCTTATCCAATCAATATGACAGGGAAATGTTACTTCACCTTTTACAGTTTCTTCTGCGTCCGGCATCCTTCCCCTGCAGATTAGTTTGCAAAGAACTCGTCAACCTGCTTCTGTGCCTCTTCGATAACGGTATCCAGGCCTGCAGCCTTCAGTTCTTCGATACAAGCAGGAACTGCAGTTGCCGGATCAGATGCACCGGTCAGCAGGTCATTCTTGTACTTATCCCAAACAGTGTTGCAGTTTGCGATCTCGTTCTGGATATTTGTTACATCCAGAGCAAAGCCCAGGCAGGTAGAAGCTGTAGCAGATTCGTTCTGCTCTTTTACCTGATTCCATGCATCCGGATCGCCATCTGCCTGAGTAGACAGGATGAAGAAGGTACCCTGTGTATAGGACGGCCAGTTCCAGTCATCACGCAGCTTCTGTACTGTGCCGTCTTCTGCGTACTCCATGTAGTTGCCTTCTGTACCATATGCACACATATCACGGAATTTGGAATCTGTGTTCATCAGCTGCAGAACCTTCAGCGCTTCTGTCTTATACTTGGAGTTTGCAGAGATCGCATTCATAGAGCCCTGAATGGTCTCGGTTGTGTACAGAGGTCCGAATACCTGAGTAAGGTCATACTTCTCAATACCCGAGTTAAATGCCCATGTGGTTGCTGCTGCGGGCCAGCCCTGTGCAGAACCGAAGATGGAGCCTTTACCGCCGTCTGTTACAACGTTAGCATCGGGATTGATGATGCCGTCCTGATACCATTTGTGCAGCCAGTTTAAGCCATCCATGATATCATCCTGCTCCAGTGTGCATACAACCTTGCGGCTTGCATCGTCATATTTTACGCCGATGGGCTGCAGACCGGAAGCAAGACCGTCATAGTTGTTGAAGAAGCCGTTGAAGGTAGAGCCCTGAGCCAGCTGCATCGGGTATTTAGATTTGCCTTCCCCCTCTTTGATGGTCTGCAGAGCGTCATTTAAGGTTGCATAATCTTTGATGCTGTCTACATCAATGCCGTACTTCTGTACGTAAGTATCATCCAGCATCCAGAACTGTGTCAGAGAAGAATCCTTGTAGGTCGGTACTGCATATACATTACCGTGAATCTTAGCACCTTCCCAAAGGTCTGTGGGGATGAAGTTGTACAGATCAGGGGTTTCCGTCTGAACAAGGTCTGTGATGTTCTCCAGAGCATTCAGGTTTACAAATTTGGTGTAGTTTGTGTTGTTTACGAACATCAGGTCGAAGTATTCGCCGGTGTTGATGATGTTGTTCATCTTGGTTTCGTAATCTGCCCAGCCTGCGATCTTAACATCGATTCTTACGCCGATCTTTTCTTCTGCGTAATCGCTGATCTGAGATACAGCCTGATCGAAATCGTCTGCAGGTGTTCCGCCTATAGTCCACCATACCAGGGTAGGTACTTCACCATTGCTTGCTGCAGAATTAGAAGCGGCTTCTGTTCCGGCTGCAGCGCCGTCAGTTGTGGACGCAGAGCTGCCACAGCCTGCCAGCATTCCAGCTGTCATAGCGGCAACAACGCCCAGGGCAAGAATCTTGTTCATGCTCTTGTTTTTCATAATGTCTCCTCCTTAAAATCGGGCTCCCTGTATGCAGAGAGCCCGTTTCTATACCACAGCCGGTTCTTCCGGCAGGATATCAAATTAAAACACACAGATAATATAGGGAATATCAGCCCTTAACCGCACCAACCGTCAGACCGGAAATGAAGTACTGCTGGAAGAACGGATATGCGCAGGCGATAGGCAATACGATAATAACTACGATAGACATACGAGCCGCTTCCTTCGGCATCTTTGCAAGCATTTCTGCTGCAGATGCACCCAGTGTTGCTGCATTCTGTACCAGCATCTGGATATTGGTCAGGATCTGGTTTAACAGAGCCTGCAGGGAAAGGAGCTTGGTGTTATCAATGTACAGCATGGACTGATACCAGTCGTTCCAGTATGCGAAGCAAAGGAACAGACCGATAGTTGCCAGTACCGGCAGCGAAATCGGAAGAACGATTCTGCTGAAAATCGTCAGCTGAGATGCACCGTCCATCTTCGCGGATTCGATCAGGGATTCCGGAACTGTTGTCTTAAAGAAGGTACGACAGATAATAACGTTAAAGGATGAAACTGCCAGAGGCAGGATCAGTGCCCATATCGTGTTCTTTAAGCCCAGCAGCTGGCTGACTACGAAGTAGGTGGAAACCAGACCGCCATTAAATACCATGGGGATAAATACCACCATTGTAAGGAAACCGTTTAATTTGTAGTTCGGACGGGAAAGTACATAGCCCATCAGAGTTGTCAGCATAACACCCAGAACCGTGCCAACGATCGTTACAAACAGAGAGACACCCAGTGCTCTCAGCAGCATCGTGCTCTGAGAAGCCAGGAATGTGTAGCCCTCAAGAGAGAAGATCTTGGGGATGAAGCGATATCCGTATTCTGTGATGGAATCCTCCGCAGAAAAGGAAATCGCAACAACCAGCAGGATCGGTATTACGCACAGCAGCGACATAATAATGAAAATGATATTCAGTACAGCGTTGGCGCCTTTGGATACCCGGTTGAACCGGTCGAACCCGGTAGGCTCGTCTTTGTTTACTCTTTTAATTTTTTTCGTTGTTTCCATTGTTCTTCTCCCTTAAATCATTGCGCTCTCACGGTCAATCTTACGAACGATCGCATTCGCCGTCAGAATCGTAATACATCCGGCAACAGACTGTACAAAGGCCGCAGCGGACGCCATACCGGTGGTCGAAGTTTTCAACTGTTTGTAAACATATACATCCAGAGTATATACATAATTGTACAGCGTATTGGAATCTCTGGGCACCTGATAGAACAGACCGAAGTCGGAGTAGAAAATACGTCCTACTGCCATGATAAACATCATGATGATAACGGTCTTCATCAGAGGCAGAGTGATGTAGCGGATCTGCTGCCAGATCGTAGCGCCGTCGATACCGGCTGCTTCATAATAGGTCTTGTCAATACCGGTGATAGTTGCCAGATAAACGACCATTCCGTAGCCAAGACCCTTCCACAGGTTCATAAATACCAGGAACGGAGGCCACATAGCAGGCTTCATATACCACTGCTGGCGATCCATCCCCCAGGACTCCAGCATACCGTTGATCAGACCCTTGTCATAAGACAAAAATGCCCAAACCAGTGCGCTTACAACGACCCAGGACAGGAAGTAAGGCATGAACATCGCAGTCTGATACGCTTTTGCAAGTTTCTTGCTGTGGAGCTGTCCAACTGCGATTGCTGCAGCAACCGGTGCCACAATGCCAAGGATAATGAAAATGACATTATATCCTAGCGTATTACGCAGGATCAGCCAGATATCCTTTGAGGAAAACAGGAATTTAAAGTTGTTAAATCCCACCCATTCACTTTTAATAAAGCTTGTTAAAAATCCACCGTATACCTTGTAGTTCTTAAATGCGATGATAATACCGAACATCGGCAAAAAGCAGAACAGCAAATACCAGATGGTAGTCGGCAGTGCCAATAACGACAGCTCTGTGTCGTCTTTACCCCAGATGCGTTTCTTGCCTCTGCGGCCAGTCTTTTCGTTACTCATTTTCCGTTTTCCTCCTTCTTCGCAGATTCCTCACGTAAATTCCTTTACTTGGAAACTATATTGCCATTATAACTTAGTTATTTTGACTCTACAACCTAAAATTTATTATATATTGGTATAAAAAATCCAGTTCAGGTGTACAATTTCTTTTTATTTTTTTGTGCACTTTTTACACAGTTCTATCCGAGGCCACCCAACCCTGCCCGCATTGGAGTGTAAAAGCTGTATAAGGTTATATATCGCTCACCTAACGTTTTGAATACAGTCTGTGAGGAACGCTGTTTCCCCATGGAAAAGACCCCCCGGGAAACCCGGAGGGTCTTTTTATGATGACAGAATCATTATTCAGCAAAGAAAGCATCCAGCTGTTTCTGAGCCTCATCGATAACAGTCTGCAGACCAGCTGCATTCAGTTCATCAATGATTGTAGGAAGAGTTGTCTCAGGATCAATCGCACCTGTCAACAGGTCGTTATTGTATTTTTCCCAAGCAGTATTTACATTTGCAACTTCGTTCTGAACCGGTTCGGGATCGAATACGAAGCCCAGGCATGTAGAAGAGGTTGCAGATTCATTCTGCTCTTTTACCTGCTCCCAAGCATCCGGATCGCCATCAGCCTCTGTAGCAAGGATGAAGAAGGTACCCTGTGTATAAGAAGGCCATACCCAGTCATCACGAAGCTTTGTAACAGTGCCGTCTTCTTCGTACTGCATGAAGTTGCCTTCGGTACCGAATGCACACATATTACGGAACTTCGCATCGGTGTTCATCAGCTGAAGAACCTTCAGTGCTTCTGCTTTATACTTGGAGTTTGCAGAAACCGCATTCATGGAACCCTGAATCGTTTCAGTAGTATACAGAGGTCCAAACACCTTTGTTACATCGTACTTTTCAATACCCTGACCAAACGCCCAGGACTTTGCTGCTGCAGGCCAGCCCTGACCTGTGCTGAAGATAGCGCCCTTGCCGCCATCTGTTACAACGTTAGCATCAGGATTGATAATACCATCCACATACCATTTGTGCAGGTAATTCAGGTTTTCTTTTACATCATCCTGCTCCAGCAGGTTTACAACCTTACGGCTCTCATCGTCATACTTAACGCCCATGACAGTAACACCTGCCGTCAGTCCGTCGTAGCCGTTGAAGAAACCATTAAAGGTAGCTCCCTGAGCCAGATGGATCGGATATACGGACTTGCCTTCACCCTCTTTGATGGTGTGGATGACGGGATCGAGAGTTGCAAAATCTTTAATGCTTTCCATGTCAATGTCGTACTTCTGTACGATAGAATCATCCAGCATCCAGAACTGGGTCATGGAAGAATCCTTGTAAGTAGGAACTGCATAAATCTTCTCTTTGATAGTAGCGCCCTTCCACAGGTCTTCGGGAATGAAATCATACAGCTCAGGTGTCTCAGACTGTACCAGATCTGTGATATCAGCAAGTGCATTCAGGTTAACGAACTTGGTGTAGTTTGTATTATTTACAAACATCAGGTCGAAATACTCACCGGTGTTAACGATGTTGTTCATCTTGGTTGACCAGTCAGCCCAGCTTGCGATCTTAACATCGAGTCTTACGCCGATCTTCTCTTCTGTATAGTCGCTGATCTCTGCGATGGTCTTATCGAAATCATCGGGAGGTGTTCCGCCGATGCTCCACCAGATCAGAGTAGGCACTTCACCATTGTCTGCCTTCGCAGTATCGGTGGAAGTTTTGTCATCCGTAGCTTCTGTAACGGTTGTGTCAGCAGCACCATTGTCTGTTGTTGTGGATGCTGTGTTTCCGCAGCCTGCCAGCATACCGGCTGTCATGGCAGAAACAAGACCCAGCGCAAGAAGCTTGTTTACGTTCTTCTTTTTCATACATTCCTCCTTTTGTGCACTTTTGCACTTTTAATTCCCTCTCAGGAATATTTTTGAACAATTTGAATCGTTTTGGGCCGATTCAATCGTTCCGTCCGTCATTCGGTATACATTCTTATGTTCCGAACTGATGTATTTATTATATATTAGCAAATCTGTCCGCACAACCTAAAATATGTTATATACCAGTATAAAAATATTATCTTCAATATACAAAAGCGGAACTCTTTTTTGTGCATTTTGTATGTCTCCCTGTTTTTTGTTCTGCTGCTTCACTGTGGTTACGCATAAAAAAGGGTGTTTTTTGAAATACGCCATCTCACTTTTTTAGGATAGACACCACACTTTTATAAGGCTTATACTGTGCATAAAGGCAACGGCTTTGTCCGTCCTTCGGCAGAATTCTGACATGCTCTGCCTCAATATTGCCATCCGGAGGAGGTTATCTTATATTATGGCAAAGGATAATATTTTGCTGATCACAACGGATCAGCAGCGTTTCGACACTCTGAACGCATGGGGGAATCAGAGTATCTTTACACCGCATCTGAACTATATGGCGGCAATGGGCATCAGCTACAAAAACTGCTATGCCAGCTGCCCAATCTGCGTTCCGTCCCGTACAACCATCATGACCGGACGTCAGGGTTACGAAAGCGGTGTTATTTCCAATGAAACACATGAGACCTTTATGCGTGCCTGTACCGAGGAACGCTCTACCCTTCCCGCCGTTTTGACAGACGCTGGCTATCAGACCTGTGCAAAGGGTAAAATGCACTTTGAGCCCGCCCGCGCCCACTATGGCTTCGAGCATATGAAGCTGCCCCTTGACTACATGCGCGAATATGACAAGAAGCAGGTTCTTGCACATCCCAAGGCTCACGGTGTCGGCGAGTGTGAGGTAGAGCCTGTGATCTCCACGGTAGAGGTCAAGGACAGCATTACCAGCTGGATCGCGGAGGAAGCGATTGATTTTCTGGAGACCCGTGACACGACGCGTCCGTTCTTTTTATGGACAAGTTTTACCAAGCCCCATCCGCCCTTTGATCCCTGCCGTGACTTCTGGGAGCTGTATGACAACATCCCGATGCCGGACGCGGTTACAGGCGACTGGTCCAGAACCGTTGAAGAGACCCCTCAGGGCTTCCTTGCAGGCGCTTATGAAAACACGAACCTGTATCTGCTCGGCAAAGCGCAGCGCGCTGCTTCCAAACGCGCCTACTATGCCTGCATCACACAGGTCGACTATGCACTGGGACGTATCTTTGGCTGTCTGAGAGAAAATGATCTGTTCAAAAACACCTGGGTCATCTTCACCGCAGACCACGGCGAGATGCTGGGAGACCACCATATGTCCCAGAAGAATCTGTTCTTTGAGGGCAGTGCCCATGTACCGCTTCTGATCATGCCTCCCCAGGGACGCAGCCTTCCTTACAACATCAGCGTAGAGGCCCCGGCTGACCTTGTAGATATCTATCCTACGATCCTTGCAATGGCAGGGCTTTCTTCCCCTGTTTCTGTCAGCGGCAAAAACCTGCTTGAGCCAGTTCCCATGGATCGTATGTTCTTTGGAAACTCTTTAAACAAGAATTTCTGTGTCATGGAGGAAAAGGTGAAGCTGGTTTACTCTGCAGTCGGCGATCACGTTCTGCTCTTCGACTTAAACACCGATCCGATGGAGCAGCATAATCTCGCAGAGGACCCTGACTGGCAGGAGCGCAAGGCAAAGCTCTGGAAGCTTCTGCTGGAGCACACCGCCCAGTACACGCCTGAGGCGCTGGACGAAAACGGTCAGTTCCTTACCTACGAAGCGCCCCGCTTCCCCGGCGATATGCCCGGACGGTGGTTTGGCTTCCATTATCATGATTATTCCGTGGATACGTTCCACTAAGGGCAACGGATAAGACTCAAAAACCGGGCAGATTCTCTCTGCCCGGTTTTTGAGTCTCAGTGCTGTCAGATTAACGATTTATCTTTTGCAGTTTTTATCACTGCAGAAGGCTTGCCGCCTCATCGATTTTTTAAGTTCACACGTCCTGTATATCTTACCGTGCTACGCGGATATCGCAGTAGTCCAGAACCAGCTCACAGAACATAGCGTTTGCCCAGGAGAACCACTCTCTGGTGTAGTTTGCAGGATCATTGACATCGAAGCCCTCGTGCATCATGTGCTTGCCGGCATCGGTATTTTTCATGGTGTTCAGGATCGCAAGCTTTTCTTCCTTTGTCTTGCTGGTCAGACCCTGGATCGCCAGAGCAATATGCCAGATATAGCCAGGCTTGGTGTGCTGGCTGCCTACACCCTTTGCACAGCTGCCTTCATAATAATAAGGATTTGCACAGCTGAGCACAAAATTACGGGTGTTTTCCACAACCTGACGGTCATCCGCCTCGTAGCCAAGGTAATCCATAGCCAGCAGGCTGGGTACATTTGCATCGTCCATCAGCATATACTGACCGTAGCCGTCTACTTCGTATGCATAAACCTTACCATAGTAATAGTTATCTACGATCGCCATGCTTTCGATGGCATCGTGGATCTCTTTTTTCAGGGAAGCTGCTTCTGCTGCCAGAGCCTCATCCTTTAATACTTCATGTGCAATGGTTTCCATATAGCCCAGAACAACTGTTGCAAACATATTGGACGGGATCAGATAGCCGTAGATGCAGGCATCATCGCTGGGACGGAAGCCCGACCAGGTCAGACCTACGCCGGATTTTACCAGAGCGCCCTTGCCTTCTCTGGACAGGGTATCTGTAAAGTAGCAGCCCTTACGCTGGAAGGAATAAGGGGATTTCTCCTCGTGATACTGTTCGGTTTTCCATACGTTCAGGATGGTGTGCAGGCCTTTTACGAAATTGTCATCAAAATGGTCTGTACGTCCGGTGTTTTTCCAGAGCAGATATGCGAACTGAACGGGATAGCACAGAGAGTCGATCTCATATTTGCGTTCCCAGAGCCAATCGCTCATTTCCGTCTCATCGTGATCCCAGCAGTTGCCGTTTTCTTCCTGATTGAAGGCATTTGCATAGGGATCATGGTTTACAAAGAAAAACTGTCTTCTGGACAGACCAGCCAGCAGGTCGGAAATCTCCTGATCCTCTGCTGCAGCTACCAGATAGGGGCGCACCTGTGCAACGGAATCCCGCAGCCACATCGCCGGGATATCACCGGTGATAACATGGGTTGTGCCGTCCTCCATCTTTTTCACAGTTGTATCCAGGGTGTTGGAAAAACAGTTGATAAACAGTTCTACCATTGCAGGATCCTCTGCAAAGGCCTCTTCCACCTTGTGAATCAGCTTCTGCAGGGATACCGGTAAATTCTCTTTCATTGGTATGTACTCCTCTCTTCTTAGATACTTCTATAGTGCTGGGTTTTTCGCAGTCTGTCAAGATATAAAAAACTCATATTCTATCCCCTTTTTCTTAACCCTGAAGTTCCCTCGCATCTTTCCGAATGGTGCGTGGCC
>UMGH01005056.1_pt1 | contig 15823 bp, 10 predicted proteins | sample 1965231 | NCBI WGS metagenome assembly UMGH01 (sample SAMEA4836068, study PRJEB28245) | human gut metagenome | biome: gut microbiome; material: fecal sample | place: Denmark | collected 2008 | reverse complement strand
ATAGCCAAAGTGATGTTGAAGGAATACCGTCGTCTGGTACCTACTAAAGTTGAACCGGCTTATTTCGCCAATATTGACAAGAAGTATAAAGGAGATGTGGATAAGTTCGTCGACGAGCTGTTCGAGAAGTCTATTTTCGGCAGTCAGGACAACTTTAACCGTTTCATTGCACATCCTACGGCGAAAGATTTGGAACAAGACCCGATGATTCAGTTTGCGCTGTCTGTAAAAGCTGAACAGAAAGAGTTGAACAACGCCTTGAAGCAGTTTGATGATGGATATAACCTGGCACATCGTACCTATGTGGAAGGTTTGTTGCGGATGAATAAAGGCGAAGCTCAATGGCCGGATGCCAATTTCACCTTGCGTCTGACTTACGGTCAGGTTAAAGGATATAGTCCGCGGGATTGTGATTATTATGGTTGCCAGACAACTCTTGACGGTGTGATGGAGAAAGAAGATTCAACCAACTGGGAATTTGTGGTTCCGCAGCGGCTGAAAGACTTGTATGCCCAGAAAGACTTCGGTCCTTATGCAACTGCCAACGGAAAGATGCCGGTAGCACTTTGTGCAACGACGCATACGACAGGAGGTAATTCCGGAAGTCCGGTGATGAATGCTCAAGGTGAATTGATTGGTATTAACTTCGACCGCAATTGGGAAGGCGTTGGTGGAGATATCGAATATCTGCCCGATTACCAGCGAAGTATTATTGTCGATATTCGCTATGTATTGTTCCTGATCGACAAATATGCCGGAGCCGATTATCTGTTGAAAGAAATGGAAATCGTGAAATAGGCAAAAAAATAACGGATAGTTCCGAAAGGAGCTATCCGTTTTTTATAAAGCTGTGTTCTTTTGATGTCGAGAATATGATTTAAGACATAACTTTATCAAGCTCAGAAGCCTTTACTCTGAAGATATGTCCGTTTCGGGAAAATACCAGTTCGCCATCTTCTTTCATTTTCTGACTTACTAAGCGTTGGAAAGCTACATTTGCACCTTTCACTATATTCTCCTCGAATTCTCTAAGTTCTTGCTCACTCATGACTTTCAAGTTTTTGATAAATAACCTGATTGAATATTTCTTTTTTCTCATTCTTGAAGCCTTTGGCAATTACTTCCATCGGCGACATAGAATTGTCTGTAATCATCCAGTAATCACAAATAGGAAGATATAATTCAAAAAGATTATGTATTCCGGCTTCGTATCTTCTACGAATGGTCATCTCCGGAATATTGTGACCACCAGCGGCCACCCTCATTTTGACACGTTCAATTGCTAATTCCGGTGTGTTTAACCAAAAATACAACAATGTCACGTAATATCCTTCCCTTTGGGCTTCTTTGATCAGATTCGCAACTGATCTCGTAGCCAGTGTCGTCTCCATTGCAAAAGTTTGACCTGCTGCAATGAGCTCTTTGATTCGTCTATACATAATACGACTTGCTTCCACGGCGACCGCAATGCTATCGGCATTAAAGGGAGATAGACCTTTTGCTATCTCATCGGAATTAACGAACTCCTTACATTTCAGCATTTCCGGTAAGATCGTGAAGGAGGCAGTTGTCTTGCCTGCTCCGTTGCAACCCGCTATTATATATAAATAAGGCACTTCTATCTGTATTTTTACGCCACAAATATAGAGAATAGTTTTTTAATTATGCAAATGTTCTGACACATTTTTTGTGTTTGTGTGCAAAAAATGTACTCGTTAACATATACTTCGTACTTAAAATCGGGGATTTCGTCAAATTTTATACCCAAAGCAGGTCGCTCATGATCCCGTCGGAGACGAAGATTCCTTCTTTTGTCAATGTTAATTTTCCGTCCTTTTGCAACAATAAATGTCGTTTCTCGTACGTTTGTGCTATATTTAGACAATATTTTAACTTCTTCTCGCCGAATTTCTCTGACAGTTCGTTCAGATCAATTCCCCACATCGTGCGCAGATGTGTCATGATATATTCATTATAACACGTATTTTCATCCAGTTGTTCATTTTCGAGGGCGGGATTTCCCGTTCGGATGCCTTTGATCCATTCAGGAAGGGATGCTACATTCCATTCTCGTTCCGTACCGTTGTAGGAATGAGCCGAAGGACCAAGACCGAGGTATTTCTTGCCTTTCCAATACGAACTGTTGTGGCGCGCGTACCAACCCGGGCGGGCAAAGTTCGAAATTTCGTAATGCTGATAGCCGGCAGCCGCCAGGTTTTCAATCAGAAGGGTGAAAAGCTCCAGGCTGGTTTCTTCGTCGACGGCAGTGATTTTCCCGGCTTCCAGCAAACGATATAAAGCGGTTCCTTCTTCATAGATTAGGTGATAAGCCGAAATGTGCGGTATGTCTAGCCGGAGAACCTCGTCGAGATTCTTCTGCCACTTCTCGGGCGTTTGTCCGGGAAGTCCGTAAATCAGATCTATACTTATATTATATAAATTGTGTTCCTGGCAGAGACGTACGGCGCGCAAAGCTTCCTCGCGGTCGTGACGCCGGTTGAGAAACTTCAGGTCGGCTGCATCAAAACTCTGAACACCCATACTGATTCGGTTGACAGGCAACGAGCGTAGTGCACCCACATAGGCAGGAGTCATATCATCGGGATTGGCTTCGAGGGTGATTTCCATATCCTGATTCACCGGGAAATTCCGGTAAATGGCCTCAAATAGCTGATTGAGATTTTCAACCGATAGTTGCGACGGCGTTCCTCCACCGAAATAAATGGTTTCCAGCGTTTCTCCTTCCAGATAGTTCTTGCGGAGTTCCATCTCCCGGATCAAAGCCGAAAGATAAGCCTCTTTGTATCCCATGTCGGTATTGGAGTAGAAATCACAATACAGACATCGTTTCTGACAAAAAGGAACATGTATATAAAGACCTGCCATATACGTGTGTTTGACTCAGCATATCGAGTCTTTCTTTTACGTTGATAAATAAGAATCGAAGGCTTTTCATCAGCCATCAGTTTGTTTCTTCAGACAAAGATAAGGATAAAAACCGAGAGTTAGAGCGGATTGGAGCAAGAAGGTTGTAAACAAGGGGGTTAGAGAGTAACGGACTGCGCTTTCGAAGCCAAGCCGAAGCCATCGAAAAGCCAACTGAAACCGGAGCTACGTTACTATCCCGTTACTCTGTTCCGAATGGCAACGATGGTTTGGATAGGATTTCAAAGCGCTGAAATACACGCTCTATTCGTCTTGCTCCGACTGCAAATATAGCCGGATTTCCGAAATTCGGGCAGAGGGAGGCGAAAAAAGTTCTATTTCGGGTGCGATTGCGTTGATATGCTGCAATTTGCGTATCGAAGAACAGCTCTACAAGAAATAATTTTGTAACCAAAAAATTGTAGAGTTATGAGATCGACCTTCAAAGTTTTGTTTTATCTGAAACGCAATGCCCCGAAAAAGAACGGGCTTATTCCGGTCATGTGTCGTATTACCGTAAACGGCAAAATCGCTCAGTTCAGTTGTAAATTGGACGTGGAGGAGAAATCGTGGAACGTAAAGTCGGGACGCGTTTCCGGTCGCAGCATCGTGGCGCAGGAGGCCAATCGGATGTTGGATAAGATTCGTGTGGGTATAGATCGAGCCTATCAGCAGATCAGCGACCGCGACAACTACGTTACCGCCGAGAAAGTCCGCAATGCCTATTTAGGATTGGGTATGAACCACGAGACACTGCTCGCCGTATTCCGTCAGCATAACGAGGATTACGAGAAGCAGGTCGGCAAACTCAAAAGCCTGCGCAGCTATTGGAAATACTGCGTCGTTTACAAACACCTCGCGGGGTTCGTCGAAAAGCGGTACAAGGTCAGCGACATTGCGCTCAAAGAGCTTACTCCGGCATTCATCACGGACTTCGAGTTGTTCCTGCGAGTGGAAAAGAACCACTGCAACAACACGGTCTGGTCATATATGATGCCGTTTCGGAAGATTATCTATATGGCCGTTAATAACGGCTTGTTGCAGCGCGATCCGTTCTTCGCGTACAGCATCACCAAAGAGGAGACCAAACGGGGCTTTCTGACCAAAGAGGAAATTACACTCTTAATCAATGGCACATTCAAAAAGAAAAGCTATGAACTGATTCGTGATTTGTTCATCTTCTGCACTTTTACGGGATTGAGCTGGACGGATATGGCGAACCTTACCCAAGCGAATCTGCAAACCTCGTTCGACGGGCATTTGTGGTTGAACACCAACCGTCAGAAAACGGGTGTCGAAACGAATATCCGACTGCTGGGTGTCGCCAAGCATATCATCGAGAAGTACCGCGATATGGCACCCGACGGAAAGCTGCTGCCCGTTCCGTGTTACGATAACTGCAAGAACAGCATTAAGGCCATAGCGAAGAGATGCGGCATCGAGAAAAACGTCACGTGGCATTCAAGAAGACATAGCGATTTTTCTTTCTCACTAAAATTCAAGTGCTTGCAATCTTTTGCAGCTTAACAGGTAACGATTTAGAAACCAGCAAATTTCTGTGTTTCACTTCGTTTTGCAGTAATTCAAAAGAACACTTTTCCTAAATGCAAAGATAATATTATTTTTTGAAAGATATACTGCTGCAACGACAAATTTTATCCGTTTTTATTATAAACTTATCTGAATATCTATATTGTTTGATGTAAAATGAGTATCTTTGCGACGTAAGAATCATCATATAATGTAGATTATGGAAAAAGAATTACATCCAAATCGCCTTAGAGTTATATTGGCCGAAAGACAGATAACGAATCGTTGGTTGGCTGGGCAACTTGGAAAATCAGAAATGACAATCTCACGTTGGACAACAAATAAGGCACAACCATCGCTTAATCAACTGATTGAAATGGCTAAATTATTAAATGTAAAACTTGATGATTTGTTAGAACCTTATAATTTGTAGGTTGAATGGTATATACAGTAGGTCAAATAATAGAAGAAGCAAAAGTTGTCAACATCAGGGAATTTGGCGTTTTTGTCGAGATTGATTCGTCTCTTACTGGATTGATTCATTTCTCGCAAATAATCCCCAAAGTTGGATATGGTAATATCTCCACAGTTCTATCTGTTGGAGATAGAATTCGATGTGCAGTATCTGAAGTTAAACCTGACGGAAAAGTCAATCTGACAATGAAAATAAGGAAGCGCATTGAACGCAAACACCAGATTGAGCAGGTCAAGAAAGATATTGCCAACATGTCTAACGAAGATACCAGTTTGCGTTCTATATGGATGGTGTTGACCAATATCCAACACTACATGTTGAAATATATGCAGCTGGCAATTCCGTTGAAGAAAGGTTCTGCCAGTTTGAATCCAGAAGGCAACAAGTTGACCGCCCTGATAGATTCACAAATCCACTTTGACAATTTCAAAAGCGAAGTAAGAAGGTTGTTTAGCGCAGATGTTGTTAGTCACAGTCTGTTGCCGGGCTTCTGCTACTTTGAAACAGACGTGGATTTGTGCTCAAATATGCAACAGTTTGTTGACTCTTGCAGCAATATGTACGTTTCCGTTCGCCCCAACCCTGTTGTTGAAATACAGATTAAGGATGCAGACGACGCTTCAAAAAAAATCATTAAGACACGACTACAGAACTACTATTCGCAGTTAGATTTCTTTGAAATCAACGACAATCTGATGGTTGTCACTGTTCCATACGAGAACCGTGCAGCATTAGAGGATTTGAAGGAAGAACTCGGCTATGCTCTTAACGGCATTCGCAATGGTGTGCCGGACTCAGCAGAAGAAGGCGAACAAACCATCTTCGACCCGGCAAGATTTGTTTACGATATCAATTATCCGCAAGATGGAGCAGACCGTTTCTTGCTGACTCGCGATAATGAAGCATTGTTAGACAAAGAAGGACTTCGCTTTGGCGGACTTTATGGACAAAGTTTCATCATCAAAGATGGAGAGAATGAATACAAACTTGGCAAGCTCAGTAAGATTGAATATCCAAATGTTGCGTTCAATCTTTTGCCAGAAGATTGCGGCAAGATAAAGGAAATGGTTGAGAATGATTGCATCACAGCAGTCATTCCAGACATGGACGATATGACTGGCGAAATAGAAAAGGTCAATCGTCTTAGAGATTCGTTCGACAGAATTACTGAACATCCCGAAGATTTGGTCAACCCTCAACTGGCTTCCTATTTGTTTGATGCTTCAAAAGCAACCAAGTTGGAAGATGAAGTCATAGAACAGCGAGTCGAACAGATAAAGAAATGCCAACTCAACAAGTCTCTCAATGAATCACAAATCCAGGCAATAGCAAAAGCTGTTGAAGCCAAAGACCTTGCCATCGTGCAAGGTCCTCCGGGAACAGGCAAGTCAACAGCCATAGCCGAACTGATTTGGCAACTGGCACAGCAAAAGCCGGATAGCAGAATGTTACTTACATCGGAAGCCAACCTTGCTGTTGACAATGCTTTAGATCGTTTGAAATTCTCAGTCCACAACATCGTTAAACCAATTCGTGTGGCAGCTGGTGACAAATTTTCTGCCGAAGGTTTTGCGTACTCACAAGTGGAAATGAAGAAGTGGGCAGGAATCAAACTGTCTGATATTGACACGGAAGACAATACTGTTGCCATAGACACAGATGAATACAAGTCGTTCAATCCGCAAGAACTTGTATTGAACAGATGGATGAAGAACATCTACAAACGTTCTCAACTTCACTTGCAACGAGAAGACTTGAAACGCTTGTGGTTTGATTTCCTCACTGATTTACCGTCTGAATGGCGAAAGGAAATCTATCAGGAATATGTCAGCCATTGCAATGTCATAGGAGCTACTTGCAGTTCCATTTCCGACACCAACTATTCTGCCACAGAAGCAAAGGGCAAACACCGTGATTCACGTTTCATTAAACGATTCCGTGCAATCTTTGGCGAGACAGAGAAAAACGGTTATCCTGTCTTCTTGCGTTTCAATACGGTCATTCAGGACGAAGCCAGCAAAGCGACACCAGCCGAGTTGTCTCTCCCTCTTGTCTATGGCGAGAAAGCCGTGGTCATTGGCGACCACCGCCAGCTGCCTCCTAATCTTGATAGGGAAGACATTTTGTTTAAGCTGCACATGCAAAAACTGAAAGCCGACAGCAGGGAGGAACACGACCAGATTGAACAATTAGAGTCGTATGTAAGAAAGAATTTCGACATTCTGGAGAAGTCGCATTTTGAAAGACTCTTCCGACAAATAGATTCGTCTCTGCGTGGCACTTTCGACACACAGTATCGTATGCACAATGACATCAATCGTGTCATTGAGCAGTTCTATGTTGATGATGGTGGACTAAAATGCGGTGTTGCAAACGAAAGCAGGGAACATGGCATAGATATTCCAAACTTCATTTCACCAGACAATCACGTCATTTGGATAAACACATCTTCGCCAGAAGTTCGAGACGGGACATCGCGAGCAAACAGAGGGGAGACGGAAGCCATCGAGTGGGTATTATCGAAACTCTCAAAATCAGAGAGTTACCGCAGTTATCAGGAATCTCAGCCTACCAATGAAGACCGAGAAATCGGACTGATTACATTCTATGGCAGCCAACTGAAACGACTGAAGGGAATCGTGGAAAAGGAAACGAATAAAGGACTCAGCATAAAGATGAGTTCTGTTGACCGATTCCAGGGAATGGAGCGCAACATAATCATTGTGTCAATGGTAAGAAGCAACTCCATTGCGCAGAAATGGAGACAAAAACCAGACTACAACAGATTCCCTAATGTAGGTTATCCTGCACAAAAAGAATACGGCTTTGCTAAATCCCCGAATCGTCTCAATGTTGCTTTGTCACGAGCAAAGAGACTGCTTATCATCGTTGGCAATGGCGAACATTTCAGCAACTATACCAATCCGCAAGGACAAGCCATTTACAAGAATGTATTTGATAAGGTAAAGAACAATCCTAATGGCAGAATTATTGAATGGAGCGTTCGCAAACCGAAACAAGAACATGTGGCAAAGATTGTCAGAGTGCCAATGCCTATCCAGCGTTCTGTAAATCTGAATACTCGCGACATCAACGCAGAGACAGACAAAAATCTGCGTATAAAGGAAACATGGCTTACTCCAGACGGACAACCTGTTGATAATCCACATTTCGCAGTCTTGGAACTGTCAACAAAAGCCGTGAAACTGCTTATCGGCAGAGACGAGGAAACAATCAGGACTGCAACACGATTCGATTTCAACAATTTCATTCGTGATGCTGCCAAACCAGAAACAGGAAAAGGATTGGACAGTCAGAACGTGATGAATATGGAATACTTCAGAGGCAGGGTTCTTCCTGTAATCAGAAGGATGAAACAGAAAATGTGTTCTGAAGGTGTTGATGTGGTTTACACCGTTGCCACTGCTGCCTATCGTACAGCAAAGAATCGTGACGAGGTGATAGAATGCATCCGTCGTGAGGCTGGAATAAATGTGTGCATCCTGTCAAAGAAAGAAGAGTCAGTATCGACAATGTTTGCCTATGGTATATCGTCACGCTACAAGTTGAAGATTCAGAAGTCAAGACATTCTGTGATGGTTGACCAAGGTGGCGGTTCTACTGAAGTCAGCGTGTTCAATCAGGGCGAGTTGGAAGGCTCGTACAGTATCAATCTCGGTACAACAGCCTTGCGCAATATCTTGACAAAAGACATTCCGCCAACAACGTTTTTGGTTGATGCATTCAAGAAGAGCGACCAAATGCTGAGAGAAAGAATGGTGGCGTTCACCAAGAATATGAACACGACGATGCAAACCAACGAAGACACGTTCTGCGTCAGCGTAGGTTCTGCCATAACTCATGCAACAGGAAAGAAGAACAATGCTTCGCAACACGACAGTATTCTCAACTGCGAGCAGATTGCCGAAAAGATAGATAACCTCACAGCAAGATTGCAGGAGAAGTTCAACACCGTTGGTGACTTGGTACGTTGGGAACAACAAATGACCGGCGATGCCATTGATGATATGCTCACTCTGCGCATGGGATTGCCGATGTATCTTCTGCTTATGGAGAGATTCAATATCAAGCAAATCCACGTTTGCGGAACAGGCTTGTGGTATGGTATTTATTTGCAGCATCTTTTTAATATAGCCGACTAATATGGAAAATCAGACATACAATAATTTGATATATCGTTCTGTAGAGAAAGACAGCCAGTCGCGTTCGCTTGCACTGAAAACGCGCTCTTGCACAGTTGAATACTACACCACCCACAAACTGGAGCCATTAGACATACTTGTCGGCGAATTGCTCTTGGAAAGTGCAAACGCACAACTTGAATGTGTTGCTCTTGGACGGACTCTCGGTTTCGATGTAGAAGCACAGCCGGAAAACGGAACATTCTACGACGAGGCAGAAGACAATCTGTTCCATAAGTTCTTGCATTCGGTGCAGGAATGGGGACTCATTCGTGTTGACGAGGAAAGTGGGTTTGTGACTTTGACAGACTTAGGCAAGATTTGTTTACAGAACAAAGAAAAATACAAATTCTTCTCTGCCAATACAGATGCTTTGGAGTTTGTCAATTTGAAAGCTGCTGATGGTGGAATCGTATCGTTTTATCCGTTCCATTCTGAATTAGGTTTGTCTCTTTCGCTTGAATCTGTTGAAACACTCACTTACGAAGATTGTTTGTGTGATGTCATAAACAGCGAGACTGACGATGTGCTGGTAAATAATTTGAAGTTGCAAGTTCCAGAAGAAATCTGTGTTTACAAAGCCGAACTCACCAATTATCTTGGTGTAAAGCCAATCAAACTGGATGTTGAACTTTACGAGACAGAAGGCAAATATGCACTGAATTTCATTTCGGCAGATAATAGCTGTCCTGTATTGAATGTTCTGTTTGAACTTGAAGTAAATGCTGATGCAAAAGACCGCAAAGTAGAACAATGCCTGTACTATCGTCTTGTCAATAATCCTGATGTTATTCTGGACTACAAGGCATTGCAGCCATTTGAAGATATTATCGAGGTTGACCAACTGATAGAAGATTCCAGATTGGTTTGGACTGACTCGCAACTGCTCCAACTTATCATCTCACAATGCAATGCCGACCGCTGGCATTCTTTGTCAAAACATTGCGATGTAGAAGTCTTGAAGAATATAATCCCCGACCATGTTCAAGATTTGGACTGGGGAACGTTGACACTCAGGCTTGACAGCCAATATATTTCCACTCATTCTACAGATTGTCCGTGGGATAAATACACTCTGTTTGCTCGCACTCCTGTTGAGAAGGAGTTGATACAGAAATTTCTCGTCGAGTATTCATTCCCGGAAGGGAAAGACGATGACCAATGGGATTGGGATGACGTTCTGCCTATTGTTGGTATGGACTTCATCACGCAACATCTTGCTGACATTCCATTCGACCTTACTGATATTACAAAAGAACTGGATGACACACAACGTCAATACATATTGACAAATTCCGATGCACGTTGGGATTGGCAATTTGTAGTGACAGAATATCCTATAGACTTCATTGTCTCTAATATCTCTGTCTTGTATCCGTATATCAATATGCAGATACTTGTACAGCGCATCTTTACAGACAATGAACTTGCCAGCCAATATGCGACATCGCAACCCCTGAAAGACAGCATTCGGGCTTCTGAACTTTTCCTGCGATTCAATGCCAACGGTCTTGGATTCGTTTGGACTGACGATGTTATTGGTTTCTTTGAATCATGCGGGTTGATTTCGTGGCCTTCAACCACATACAAGCCAGGCTTCGAATGCAATCCAAACTTGGTTTGGGATGCGAACTTCTTCCAGAAATACAGCGACAAAGTAACAACACCGCAAGGTTACAATCTTGTTTCTCGTCGTGTAACAGATTCCGCAATTGTTGACAACAACCCGAGTTTCCAATGGAACAAAATTGCGTTGTCACAGAATCCTGCAATTTGCTACGACCTCGCTTTCATTACCTCGCATTGGGATGTAGTGGATGCAGCGACAATTATCATGTGTTGCGATACTGCAATGTTGGAAGCATTGTTCCTTTCATTGTCGACAAAAGCAATGGTCGGTCAATTGCTGGCTACGTCGCTGGATATTCAGAAACGACTGATTGCAAATCTTTCTACAGAAACCATCCTTGACAGTTACTTAGAAGGATGGAACAAAACTCTGTTTACAGAAAGGATTTATCAATCTGTTGATTTGGCAACATTGGATGAAGTGGCATGGCATGAAATGTTGGATTGGGAATATCTGACTGCAAATATGCCTGTTGCAGACATTCAAGCGAATATAGGCAAGTATGCTGACAAGTGGAATCATGCTGTTTTTTCCAATCGTATTACTGGCAAAGATCTGTTGGCTGATAATTTCTTGGAAACCTATGCCGAGGTAATTTCAGAGCAGAATTTGGTGGAAGAAATCTGGCCAGTGATAACCTGTAAGTTCCCTGCAAATGAGCTAATTTCGCTCGTTGAAGAATACAGCGACGAACAATACCACTGGAACTATGCTTATATGTATGAATTGGCTGATTTCCCGGCGAAGGAATATATTGAGCAACATACAGAGAATGTGCGGTGGGCTGAGTTCTCAGCATCTGCCGCAGCAAACAGGCTGTTCTCAAGGACTGGTGCAAACAAGACACAGAGTTTGTGGCTGCGTATATACGAAGACATGCTGAACAATGACGGTTATCAGTGGGATTTCAACAAACTGACAAAACAACCAAACATTTTGAGACTGCCGAAACTGTTCATGCAAGAAAAAGCGTGGGATTGGGAATATATCTCAGAACACGCGACATGGATTTCTGCTCAGGAAGGCAGAAATTATTACTTCAAGTTGTTTGTCGACTCGTTGGACTTCGGCAAGTTATCACATCGCACAGATATTGAACTGACGGAGAAAGTAATTGAACGATACGATAAGAAAAAGCAATGGGATTGGGATGCTTTGGTGCAGAATGAAAGCATCAACTTCTCGTTTGAATACATCAACAAGCATGAAGACAAACCATGGGATTGGCATGTTCTCGCACATCGCGAAGGTTTGCCGTTTGATGTAGTTCTCAGCCATAAGGAGAAAGATTGGGATTGGCATTATCTGTCAACTCTCGACAGTTTTGTGCCGACTGTTGATTTGCTGACTTATCTTGCCGAACATGATTATGAAATAGACTGGATTTCTGTTTCTGGAAACAAGGAGCTTACAGGCGATGTCATTGATACATTCAAGGATAAAATCAACTGGAATGTATTTGTCAGTTGCTGTCCTGCGTTCCTTTCTATTGCGACTGTCGATTTCCTGAAAAAATACAAGGATGCTATTTCATGGGACGATTTTAACGAACGTCTTGGCTTGGATATTACGACTGAAATGTTGCAGGAATTTGCCGACCGACTCAATTGGAGATATGTTTCTCAGTCACAGAAAATAAAGTTTACAGAGGATTTGGTTCGCAAATACGAGGACAAATGGTTCTGGTCAGAATTGATGCGGAACATGAAAGTTCAAGAAGACATTCCTGATTTTGAAAACATCTTCGCTAACCATCGTAGCATTGTTATATTTACCGACAGAATTAAGGATTATCGCAGTAATCCGTGCATCTACCACTTCACGCATTTCTACAATGCAATAGATGTTATCCGCAGTCGAAAGATTCTCAGCCGAGACCGTGCCGAGGAATTGGGATTGTTGAAATATGACTCTGCTGGTTCGGTCGTATTTCGCAGCAGCAAGGCACACAAGTTCGCCCGCTTCTATTTCCGTCCTTGTACTCCTACGCAGTATTACAATGAGGCTCTGGGTGCTGATTCGAAATTAGGTGAGTGGAGAACAAAGTGGTACAAGAATTGGTATGGAGAATGGGAATCAACACGTGAATGGAAAAGTAAATATCCAAAGGCTGTCGGGTTAGGACTGCCGAAATGTCCCGTACCTGTATTCTTCAAGTTCGATATGGACGAGGTCTTGGCGAAGATGCCTGAGCAATGCTATTATAGCGATAGGAATATGCAGTCAGACAATCCAAATGTGTGCCAAATCATTACTAAGCCAGAATCATTAGGGCTTGAATATCTGTACAGTACAATGGACGATGCTTATATTACAGCGAAAAGTTCTGGCAGATATAATCGTGAGGTTCATTTGAGTGAGATGAGTAAAGTCATGAGATATTCTCAGCAAGAATTCCTTGTTATGTCGGAATTTGACTTTAGCAACATCAAATCTCTTCAAATTATCTGCTACGATAGTTCTTATGCGGAACTCTTGAAACAAATCTTTGCCGATGATCCAATTTCTGAGAAGATTGTGTCATACTGTGATGAGAGTCTTTTCGAGCGAGAGAATCGAAGCCTTAATCTTTCATCGTCGGAAAACAACGTCCGCCTGTCAACCAACTTCAAGGATGAATACTATTTTAACATCATAGGCGAGAAAATGGCTGAAGTGGATTTCGACTTGTCTGATTGCGAAGTTATTCGCGACACAACAAACGAACTACGCTTAAAGGGAACTATAGCATGGAAGAAGACGGACATCCCGTTCAATATCTCTTTCGTTGACCCGAAAGCAAGGACAAAAGAATGGCTCGTATATCAAAACATTTAGCATAACGACATGAACAACATAACAATAGTAAGAGGAAACATTTTCAATACGAAAGCACAGACCGTTGTCAACACGGTCAACTGCGTAGGCGTGATGGGAAAAGGCATTGCGCTGGTTTACAAACTGCGTTATCCACAGATGTTCGACATTTACCACGATTATTGCAAGCGGCATCTTATCGGCATTGGCAAACTGTGGCTTTACAAAGGCGATGAAACCGACCCGTGGGTGCTGAATTTCCCAACAAAGTTCCATTGGAAATACCCAAGCAAAATCGAGTATCTGGAGCAAGGACTGAAAAAATTTGTTGACACATACGAGGAACGCGGCATTACATCCGTTGCGTTCCCGATGTTGGGAACACATAACGGCGGACTCGACAAAGACACCGTCCGAACACTCATGGTCAGCTATCTGTCGCAGTGCAACATTCCTGTTGAGATTTACGACTACGACCCGATGGCTTCAGATGATTTGTTCGAAACATTTAAGGAAAAATGGTTTTCTATTCCATACAACGACCTAAAAAAAGTTACTCAGATTAGGCAGAAACGGCAAATTGAAACAATAAATAATGCACTTCGAGATGATGGCCTAAAGTCCATGATTTCACTCATTTCATATCCTAACATAGGAATTAAAACAATGGAATGCTGTTTTAAGATAGTTATGAGGTATCAAGAAGAAAGTACTCTTTTTGACTAATAGTATAATATTAGCCGTAAGCAGTTTTCCTAAAGGGTTTTAATCGTAGAAACTGCTTACGGTTAATTGTGCATTTATTTAATAGGGTGTCCAGTTCTGCGTTCCTAAAAACGTAGTATAAAACGCCCTCGTGATTGTTAATATAATGCTCTTAAATTCAATGCTTTAACGGGCAAAATAGTTCTTTGAAAATTTGTGTATTTCATTGGTTTTTAGTATCTTAGTAGAATAAATTAGAACTAAAAGCAATGAAAAAAGTAGATTCAAAATCCCATAAAGAAACCCTGGAAGAAGAGGTTAAACGTCTTCGTAAAGAAAATGCCAAACTCAAATCTCAGAAAGCAGCCAAAGAGGCTAAGCTTAAGGAAACAAGGAAGGAACTAAAAAAAAAAGACGTAAAGACCGTGACTGTGACCGAAGAACAAATGAAATTGTTATCGACCCTATTCCCGGACATAGATACTCTCTTCTGATTGTTCAGCTTTGTGTATTGATTTACATTCGTACCAACTGCGGCCTTCGCACTGTAGTGAAGATCCTTGAAATCTTCAATGAAGTGCTTGAAGGAAAATGTGGGAAAGTCCCATGCTATAACACCGTAGAGAACTGGATGAAGAAACTTGGATTATCCGCTTATGAGAATGACAGCAAACCTACAGACAAAAAGTTTGCGTATATCATTGACGAAAGCATCATGGTTAATCGGGAAAAACTTCTTCTAATTCTTGGTATTCCTGCTGAACATCTCGGACGACCTCTTAAGCATGAGGATGTGACGGTTGTCAGTATGAAATCCGGCGGTAGCTTTAAAGGGGACGACATCAAGCTGGAGATTGAGAAGTCCATTAAGGAGATTAAGTCTAAACCTGAATATGTAATCAGCGATCAGGCTCACAATCTCACAAATGGAATTTCGCAATCAGAGTTGTTGCACCATGTCGGCATCAGTCATGCCATGGGAACATGCTTTAAGCATGCCTATGGAAACGAACCTGATTTCGTGGATTTTACTACTCTTCTTGGAAAGGTTAGATTGCAATATCATCTTACAGATAAGGCTTATCTTTTACCGCCCAATATGCGTAGTATTGCCAGATTCATGAATTTGAATTCATGGGTGGACTGGGGTAACAAAATGCTTGGCTGCTTTGGCAATCTCCCAAAGGAAATGCAGGACGCATATTCTTTTGTTCCCGACTACAAGGAACTATTGGTTGAATTGAAAATTGCTGTTGATGCTGTTGAATATATAGAAACAATCTGTAAAACAGAAGGTTTTAACCTTGCTAACAGTAAGAAGTGCAAGAGATATATCACCTAGCACGTAATAGGCAATGCAAACAACCGTAGAGCCATGTTTGGAATCAAGGTTCTAGAATACCTTAAGCAGCAAGAAGAGAAGTTGAAGAGCTCTTATGAAGCACACAATATCTCTTCTGATATCATTGAATCAACATTCGGTGTATTCAAACAAAAAAAGTCGCCAAACAAATTGTACGGCATTACTCCTTTTGTCCTGTTTATACCGTTACACGCAAA
>UMGH01030736.1_pt1 | contig 15934 bp, 12 predicted proteins | sample 1965231 | NCBI WGS metagenome assembly UMGH01 (sample SAMEA4836068, study PRJEB28245) | human gut metagenome | biome: gut microbiome; material: fecal sample | place: Denmark | collected 2008 | reverse complement strand
CCACTCTACCATCTCTCCTTACAAATGGTAGCCGTCGTTTTTGGCTTATTTGCGAGTGCAAAGGTAGGGGGTTTTATTTGAATAGCCAAATTTATGAGCTATTTTTTTCGGTTTGCATTAAAAAATAATGGATTTTACTAAGGGAACTCACCTATAAAGCACGTTCTCAAAAAAACTGAAGGGCTTTGAGTGGAGGGGCAATCAGACTGACAGGTTGATTTGTACACTATTGTGTGTGTGGATTTTTAAATGTACGAAACGCTGTAGTTAGACAATTTTAAAATCAGATTTATTTTTAAACGATTGCTATTTAAAAAGACGTACGTATCTTTGCATTACAATTAGAACCCCACTAACAAAAAACAACCCCAAATGACCTCACCCTTACGCATTGCCATTATTGGTGGTGGCGCAGCTGGCCACTTTGCTGCTATTGAAGCGAAACGATGCAACCCACATGCCGACATTACCATTTTTGAAAAGAACAAATCTGTGCTTGCTAAAGTGGCTATTACAGAAGGCTTTAACCTGCAAGCTGCTTGGAGCATGGGCTAAGTAATAAATAATAAATAATAAATAATAAGTAATAAGTAATAAGTAATAAGTAATAGGTAATAAGTGACACTAATAAATGCACGCCCTAAAAGGGCAACAGCGCATAGCACTGGGCAACACCCTGGGGCAACTAAAAAACCATTGGGACGATTGATTATAGCATTTTTGCTGTTATCAATTACCTTAGGCGTAGCCATATCGTATGTTACACGTTACGCCCAATCGTTTACGCAAATTACCGAAGCCGAAAACAAGGTAATGAAACAACGTCGCGCCACCGACCATTTGCTTACCCAGCTACTCAATGCGAGCACACAAGCTGAAACGCTGAGCATGCTATATGCCGATGATGCTGAACTAAAACGCTACATGCAAGCCATGAAGCAAGTGGAAACGGCTATTACCGAACTGAAAAAACTTGTTACCGACCCTCAACAAAAGGCACGCGTTGATTCGTTACAATATTTTGTTGACTTGCGTCGCGAAGGAATGATCAATCTCATAACTGCCTTGCGTCATGAAAATAACAAGGGAAGCGACCTACAACGACAAATTGCGAATCTTCACAATAACCAACGTGCCGTTAACCTTAAGGTTGGGGTTCCGGTGGTGGAACGTGGCGAACAAGTGGTGATTGAACGCAGAAAGCGCGGTTTCTTTCGCAGATTAGGCGATGCCTTTAAACGTGCCAAGGATGACACCGTGCGAACCCAACTCACACAAAACGAAAGGGTGAGCGACACTACACAAACCCAAGTAAACATTGCCGACACTTTGGCAGAAGTGCTGACTGGGGTACACAAAAGTCTGCAACGCGACTCATTGGCTCAAGCCAAACGCCTCTACCGTAAGTCAGACCAACTGCGTGCCACCTCTGCCGAACTGTCGCAACGCATGGCTTTGTTGGTTGACAATATTAACACGGCCCAACAACAACACATTGCGCAAGTTTCGCATCGTGAACAACAACACCGATCGGCTGCAGCCCGCAAACTTAGCAATTTGGCTATTTGTGCCGTTGTACTCTCGGCTTTACTCATGATGTGGTTGTGGCGCGACATCCGACGCTCTAATCGCTATCGGCGTACGCTTGAACGTGTGATGTTGCAACGCGAACGGCTATTGCTTACCATATCGCACGACATCAAAGCCCCCGTTAACAGCATTCTGGGCTATCTTAACTTATTGCCCCCAAGCACCGTGCAACAATCTAAGGAGCTTTGTGCCATTGCAACTTCGGCACACTACTTGTTACACTTGGTTAAAGCCTTGGTTGAATATTACAAACTCGAAAATGGGGATGTTAGCATTCACGCTCAACCCACTAACATGCACAACTTGCTCAACGAGGTTGCAACCATTTTCAAACCATTGGCTGAGCAAAAGGGCTTACAATTTGTTTGCACCAATAAGCACCCCCAGGAAGTGTGTATAAACACGGATGCTTTTTTGCTGCGCCAAATCATTGAAAACCTTTTAAGCAACGCTATTAAATATACCCATACGGGCAAAGTGAGCCTTACTGCTACCTGGCTCCCCGACAACATTTTATCTATCACGGTGCAAGACTCTGGTTGTGGCATGACTCTGGCTGATGTTGAACGCATCTTTCAACCCTTTACACGCGTCAGGGGGAGTGAAGGGCAAGAAGGCGCAGGCTTGGGATTGAGCATTACGCAAAAGCTTGTCAAACTTCTTGATGGTAACTTAACCGTACACAGCGAATTGGACAAAGGCAGCCAGTTTACTTTTGAGATGCCCGCTACCCTAAGTACATGCGATGACGTGGCTGACATTGAAACTGAGACTGAAGATGAAGCTGAGGTCAAGACTGATGCTGAGGGACAAATGGAAACGGCTACTGTAACATCCCCTATTCAGCCCTTTGTCCACAAGGCTGTTTCCACAACTGCTCAAGCCACACACATAGCCGTGCTTGATGATGATGCCTTGCAAATGCAACTCACTGAAGCTATGTTACACAATGTGTTGCCTGCCGAGGTTCAGATTGCGACCTTCAATCAAGCCGAACAACTCATTGCATGGATTAAGCAAGGCAACAACCCCGCATTGGTAATGACCGACATCGAAATGCCCTCAATGACTGGCTACGATGTGCTAACTACCTTACGCCATAATCACCTTTTGCCCAACAACGTGCAAGTTGTGGCAATGACCTCACACACGCTGCTCCCCGCAAGTCACTTTAAGGATTGTGGATTTGCCGACGTACTGTTTAAGCCTTTTACACAACCCGACCTATTGCGTGTGTTTAAGAACACATGGATTATAAATGGGGAGAAGAACAACTATGAGGACTACTCAGTAAACGAACCTCCCATTTCTCCTCAAGTACAGTCCATTTCTACAAGTTCGCATGGGGCGTTTGATGCGTTGTTAGTCTTTGCCGAAGGTGACAGCCAAGCGCAAAAAGCTATTTTGCAACAATTTGCCACCGACTGTCAGCAACATCTCACTGCCTTGCAAGCTGCATGCAAAGCACGCAACAAGGCTGAAGCTTGTCGCATAGCCCACAAAATGTTACCTACCTTCACCCTTATACAATCGACAGCCGTGTCTGCCTTGCAAACGTTAGAAAGCCAACGCGCTAACAACTTTTGGCAAGATAACGACGAGGCGCTTTGCCAACAGGTTACTGATGAACTAAAACAAGTGCTCGAAAGCATTAAACATGTGCTTGAAAACATCAAATAAGTTTTTGAAAGCATTAAACATGTGCTTGAAAACATCAAATAAGTTCTTGATAACATCAAATAAGGAAAATCATTGACATCCCCCACCCTCTTATAAAAACATGTCAACACACATTCTTATAATAGAAGACGACCTAACTTTTAGCACCATGCTAAGTGCTTGGCTACGTAAAAAGAATTTTCAGGTCACTACCACATCAAGCGTAGCAGCAGCCATCAAACTGTTGCTACAAGCTGAACATGCTCCTCAACTCATATTGTCAGACCTCCGTTTGCCCGACCACGATGGACTTTATCTGTTGCAATGGCTACACAGCAAACAATTGTTCATCCCTTTTATTATGATGACAAGCTATGCCGAAGTGCAAAATGCTGTAGAAGCCATGAAGTTGGGGGCTACCGACTACATTAGCAAACCTATACAACCCGACCTCTTGCTGCAAAAAATCAACGAGGCGCTTTCTGCATCCACTCAAACAGTTTCTAACGCTAATGCCTCACAAACTGATAACAACAGCAAGTCACATCCCACATCGGCTAAAGGCAAAACAGCCTCCCCTTCAACCTCAACAGTCAAGCCCCACCCTGGCATTGAAGGACATTCACCCATTGCCCAAGAGCTTTACCGCTTGGCATCTTTGGTAGCCCCAACCCCCATGTCAGTACTCATCATTGGCGCAAGTGGCACAGGCAAGGAATATGTGGCACACCGCATTCACGAGCAAAGCACACGCGCCATGGGTCCGTTCATTGCCATGGACTGTGGTGCCCTAATCAAGGAGTTAGCACTCTCTCAACTCTTTGGTCACACCAAAGGTGCCTTTACAGGAGCAACCGACAATAAAATAGGTGCCTTTGAGCAAGCCTCGGGAGGCACATTGTTCCTTGACGAAGTAGGAAACCTGAGCTATGATGTGCAAGTGCAACTATTACGAGCTTTACAAGAGCGCTGCATACGCCCTGTAGGTAGCACCGAGGAACGCCCCATCAACATTCGCTTGATATGTGCCACTAACGAGAACCTTCCTCAAGCCATACAGCATGGAACCTTCCGCGAGGACCTTTACCATCGCATCAACGAGTTTACGCTGCGCATGCCCTTTTTGCGCGAACGTGGTACAGACATCCTTGAGTTTGCCCGCTACTTCTTAAAACAAGCCAACACGGAAATAGGCAGAAACATTGCTGACTTTACTACTGATGCCCAACAAGCCTTGTTGCATTACCCTTGGCCTGGCAATCTGCGCGAAATGCGCAACGTTGTGGTGCGTGCTGCCTTGTTGGCTGAAGATGCTCCTTACCTATCGGCTGCCCAACTCTGTTTGCCACAAGCCACCACTGCCCAACCTACGGCAGGCTTATCCATGAAGCCTACTGCTGACGAGGAATTGGCACGCATACACGAAGCGCTGCAACTCACAGGCGGAAACAAAAGCCGTGCTGCACAGTTGTTAGGCATCGACCGCAAAACCCTCTACAACAAACTCAAGCAATGTGGCGAATAATCTCTGCCTATGTGAGGATAACGCCTCCGTTTTATTAAGGGTAAGAAGCTACCATGCCCATTTTGGGGAATGTCAACTAAAGGTTTTGGGGAAAAATTCCACACTTTCCACACATCATTCCACACTTTCCACAACTGTGTGGATTTGGCACAAAACACATAACACGTTCATAATCAATACAAAACATCAACAGTCCATGTTTTGGCACGGCTATTGCGCTTTATTTAAGCAGAAACAATAACATAAAACAAACAACTCAAAAACAATTACGATTATGAAAAAGTTCACAGTTTCTGCCATCATGGTAATGGGCGTTGTAACATTGAGCAGCGCAGCTTTCGCAGGTTCTACTTCAGCCGCTTTCCGTGGCATTGCAAATGCTTCTGCATTAGCCACTGATACCGTAGTGCCCACCGACACAGTTGTTCCCGAGAAGACTGACCCCGAAACTAAACAACAAGAGCAACTATGGAACTTCTCAACCGACACTGTAGTGCCTACCGACACTGTTGTTCCTGAAAAGAAGGACCCCGTAATTGAACAGCAAGAGCAACTTAGCTTTGCAACAGATACCGTTGTTCCCGAAAAGAACGACACCGTTGTTCCCGAAAAGAAAGATACAGAAGAACCCGAGAAGAAGGAGAGTTTTATATAATTAGGTAGATAGTAGTTTCTTGGAAATGTAGCCAGTAGTGTTAAACGAGCCACACTCGTTTGTACACTGCTGGCTACTTTTTTGTATGTATCCTCCTTTGTTCTTCATGCTTGGGGGAGTCATAAAGTATTAAGTATTACATACTATGGAATAAGGGGGATATGCCGTGTGTGGCACGTGAAATTCTTTTGAATGAAACATTTCAACAATGCTCATTCCCCCTCTTTTGTGGCACCACTGCAAAAAAAGTCGTACCTTTACACCCGAAAACAAAACAATTTCATTAACAATAACCCTAAAGACTATGATTTCTTTTAAAAAAGTGTGTCTGATGTTGGTTTGCGCATTGGCTGTGCAAATAACCTCGTGGGCACAACAAGTGCAGGTGTCACCTGTCCCCCAATCAGTAACCTGGGGCGAAAAGGCATTCACATCTGCCGAGGCTAAGTACACCCTTACAAAGTCCGAAACGACCGATGCTTATGCCGTGGCTTTGCTGCAAGAGAACCTCACCCTTGCCAATGAAGGAGGCATTCACATTACCTTAGGTAAGAAAGGCGAAGCTGCAGTGAGTGCTGTCGAAGCAAACATTCCCCAAACTGCCGAAGGCTACTACCTGAAGGTGACGGCCGATGGCATTGTTGTGGCAGGTACCGATGATGCGGGTACCTACTATGGTGTGCAAACCCTCTTGCAAATTTTGGCACAGCCCGAGGTTATGGCTGTTGAAATTAAAGACTACCCTGCTTGTGCACAGCGTGGTGTGATTGAAGGTTTCTATGGTAACCCTTGGAGTGATGCTGACCGCAAAAGCCAATTCGACTTCTATGGCAAAAACAAGATGAACATCTATGTTTATGGCCCTAAAGACGACCCCTACCACCGCACTAAGTGGCGCGAAAACTATCCCGAGGATAAAGCTGCCATTATACGCGGCTTGGCTGAAGCTGCCAAAAAGAACCACGTGTCGTTTGTGTGGTCTATCCACACTGGTGGATCAATCTCGAACAGCGAAGCCGACTTCAAAGCCGTTGTTAAAAAGTTGGAACACGTTTACTCATTAGGCGTACGCAACTTCTCTATCTTCTTCGATGACTTTGGCGGTGCTGATGCTGACTTGCAAGTGGCTGAGTGCAACTACGTTTGGAAAAACTTTATTGAGAAGCACGACGACCTTGACCGTCTCTCTATGTGCCCCACCAAGTATAATGCAGCTTATGCCAGCTGGAACCAAAACGATGCTTACTTGCGCGGTTTGGGTAACGGACTGCACAAGGGCATTGAGGTGATGTGGACAGGTGCTGGCGTAGCCGACATGATTAACCAAAGCGACTTGGACTTCTTTAAAACGGCTACCAATGGTATGGCTCCTTTCATTTGGCTCAACTACCCTGTCAACGACTATTGCATTGGTCACATGCTTATGGGTAAGTTCTATGGCAACGACCAAGGCGACAATGCATTTGGCGGCAAAATGACAGCCTTCACAAGCAACCCCATGGAATATGCCGAGGCTTCGAAAGTTGCACTCTATGGTGTGGCTGACTACGCATGGAACATGAAGGACTACAACCCCGAGGCTAACTGGGAACGCGCCATTAAGTATTTAATGCCCAACAATGCCGAGGCATACCACGTGTTCTGCGAACACAATGTTGACTTGGGTTGGACTGTTCATGGTATGCGTCGCGAAGGCGAAAGCCCAAACTTTAATACCGATGGCACTTTGGCTGAAAAGAAGGCTCAGTTCGACTTAATGGTTACTTCAGCCGATGCTCTGCTTGCCGACACTTATAACCCCGCTCTCATCACCGAAATCACACCGTGGTTGCAAAAGATGAAGTATATGGGACAACGTGGACAGAAGATTGTGGAAATGTGGGGCTGCATTGAAAGTGGCGACACGGCTACCTTCCTTCAAGACTATCGCGACATCCAAGCTATTTTACTAAAGGAGGACGCACTTACTTCGCGCGACTTTGCGGGAACCATTAAGATGGCTAAGCCCGTTGTGGCAAGTCAAAAAATTGAGCCTTTCTTGAAGCAACAAGTTAACGAATTGGTCATTGCCTACAAAGAGCGCTACACCGAGGGTTGGGAAAACTTCCCCATGCAGGTGCTTGAATCGGGCACTTACTACATCAAGTACAACGGCAAGTACCTCTACAACAAGGATGCCTCAGCCGACCGCACGGGCGACTTCCCCATTTGGGCTGACGAGGTGGACGATGCACAACCACAAAAGTGTGAGTGGAACATCAGCATTGATGCTCAAACGGGTCGTTACAAAATTACCAACGCACAAGATGGTCGCTATCTGAACGAGAATGGTCAGTTCTGGGCTAACAAGGTTACCAACGCTTATGATGGCGAATGGAATAGCTATAACATCTTCCGTGTTAACGGCAAGTATGCTATCCAAACTCCCTCAAAGGCTAAGAACTATTTCATGGGTGCTAACGACAATCGCATCATCTCGAACAACAAGCCTTTGAGCATTGCTAAGGATAAAACTCCTATTCTCCACATCAACGATGCTATCTTTGAGATTGTCCCTGTTAAGGGTAACAACACGGAGCATCCCACCATTGTGAGTGGTAAGCGCTATTACGTTAAAAATGCCAAGGGTGAATATCTCACTACTACAGCTGCTCTCACAGCATGGAGCCGTCCTACCTTCCAAGCTAAGGCGCAAACTGAGTCGAAGCGTCAATATCAGCAATGGACCATCACCATCGATGACAACTCAGGTCGTTGGAAGATTTCTTTTAACGACAGCAAGTTCCTTGATGAAGAGGGGCGCATCAACAAGAACGCCTATTTCTCAGAATGGAACTCTGTTATCATGAACGAGGTTGGTGGTCATTGGGCCATTCAGAGTGTTACTCCCGCAGCTAATCCGCGCACATGGGGTGTTACCACTGACAACAATATTAACTATGCCGACACTGAGTTGAAGGATAGCTATGTATTTACCATTGCCGATGTTGCAGCCGACGACTTGGCAAGTAGCATCAGTGCCCCCGTTATCAGCCCCGCCCAAAAGAGCAACACAAGTATCTACGACCTCTCAGGTCGCAAAGTTAAGCGCACTGCTAAACACGGTGTTTACATCAAAAGTGGCAAAAAGGTCATTAAATAATTTGCCTCTGAATTGATAGTTTTTAAAAGTCCCAGCCTTTTTTAGGTTGGGACTTTTTTGATGGGGAGATGGGGGGCTATGATTAGGGAACTGGTCTGCGTTATCTTTAAAAAAACGATCTTGGAATCTATAAGTCAAAATTTCATTGATTTATTCTTTCGTCTGAATAAGATTCTTTATTTTTGTAATCAATAATTGACAATTCTATCAAGAAAAAAATATTGGTTTTAATCTAACCTCTAAGCAAAGACATTGGAAGATAACACCAAGCAGCCTTTAATGGTTGACGCTTCATTGTATAATGGGCAGCCTACCGACACTGGCTTATCGTGTCCTAGTGCAAGACTTACCTCTCGCACGCCCTCCATCTTAAATAACAAAGGTGGGGTGTCGGTAGAGAATGTGCCTGACGCAAACAGGCAATGGTTTGTACTACGAGTTTCGTATGGTCGCGTTCTCAAAGCTAAAGAATTTGTAGAAGCTAAAGGCTTGGAATGCTATGTTCCTATGCGATATAAAGAGGTAAGGAAGCAAGGAAAGAAGCGAATCATAACAGACCCTCTTCTCTCCTCATTTCTCTTTGTTCATGCTACATATAGCCAAGTCGAAGCATTGTGTCGCAATAATAATGCATCAGTTGGTAGGGCATTGCTTTGTTTCTACTACGACCATACTTCTTACCGAGAAGATGCTCCTGACAAAAATCCACCTCTTACTATTTCTGATTCAGCGATGGACAATTTCATAAGATTGACTTCCATAAAGAATCCTCACATCATTCCTGTTACGTCAGAGAACATCATGTATAAATTAGGTGACGAAGTGGTTGTAACAGAAGGTGAATTCATAGGATTTCACGGAAGAGTGGCAAGAATTGCAGGACAGCAGAGAGTGGTCGTGGAGTTGTTTGAGGGATGCTTGGTAGCTACGGCATATGTGCCAAAAGAGGCGATGAGGAAAGAAAAATCAATAACGCTGCTTGATTAACGCAACAGGTTAAACACTATATAATAATGGAATAAGCAATTCTCCTAACATATAATAAAAATTTACAATCAAAAGATGAAAGAAGAATTCATGAATATGAAAAAGTTATATCATTACACAAAGTTTGATACAGCAATTAAAATATTGGAATCCCATAGTCTAAGATTTGGAAGGTTGCATAACATGAATGACATTCATGAAAATGACAAACTTTCCTATGTCGACACAACAGAAACTCTTATCAATAGTTTTCCATCCGATGTATTGGATGCAATAGATTGTGAGATGGCAAAATATCGACAGATTAGCCTTACCGCTGATGATGACAAACAGGATAAATTGGGGTTCGACCTTCATCAAATGTGGGGACTTTATGCCGATAAAGGCCAAGGCGTCTGTCTCGTATTTGACAAGGACATGTTATGCAAACAAATTGATGATGCCGTTCTGCACAAAATTGTATCATACGATACCTCTGTGGAATCGTTTTATATTGCAAACTCCAATGACTCTCAAAGTATCCAACGCAACATACAAAAGCAAGCCGAGAAGTTATTCTTTCACAAGCGAAAAGAATGGGAGCACGAACAAGAATACCGATTTGTTAAACGCTGTACCAACCTCAATAAAGAGGAATACTTGTATTATGGCAAAGCCTTAAAATATATCATCTTGAATTCTGCAATTGAAGATGCTGACGTTAATATATTCAAGAAGATGGTTAAGGACTTAAACACACATTCTAAGGATGTTCCCCAATTATTATATGGTAATGCGCTGCTTGATTATTCTCTTATTGATATAAATCACACGGAAATAATCTGGAATTCTTCCTATGGATATGATATTCTCATTCCTAGAGTGAATTGTGAGATAGATGTTTGACGTTTCAGAAAGGAAATTGTATGAGTTCAATATTAAAAATATTAGTAGACATTCAATGCCTTGTCTATTGCGATTTTGAAGAAGTTGGTGAAGCTATTCCCGATTCCATATTTAGATTGCATATATTGTGTAATAATAATGAAGATAACTCACTTTTATGAAAACGAATCTTAAAACAATTCTTAATACAGGAAGCTACAAATACTGCTACGAAAATGGTAAGTTCACATTCTATGACAATAGAATTGGTGATATTACAAAAGGAAATTACAATTCTAATCTGTTTTCTGCTATTAGGCAGGAACATATCGTCATATTAGATTTATCAATGTGTCCTAATGTACCAGATATAATTAGCGGTTTCCCATATGTTACAGAGATTATAATGCCAACATTAACAGACAATATACCATCCATTGCCAACTGTCCTAAATTGGAAAAGGTTACATTTGATCCTTCTACTATAAAAATATTAAAAGAGAAATCATTTGATGGGTGGCCACCTATCAAACAGATTTCCTTTGGAGAAGATTTTAAATATATGTCGTCCTTTTGTATAAGCCCAAATGCACAAATAGACAGTTTGGACTTTTCCCGATGCAAACATATGTATTTAACAGATCATGCTTTTACACACAGTAAGATTAAAAGTATAAGCTTACCTAATTATATATCAAAACTGCCTGAATATGTTTTTTCCGATTGTCCTAATCTTACTTCCATATTAGCAATTGGTGTCATCAAAATAGGTTTCTGTTCATTAAGCAGTTGCAACTCTTTAGAGCATTTAAAGTTTGCAGAAGAATTCAATGCAGATAATATTGACAGGTATTTTTACGAAAATGATTATGATACTTCACGATGTGGAATCGAAATAGGCAAAGATGATATATATTCGTACATATGGTGCCTAACTAACTTTAAGTTTTATTATACAGAGCGTTTAAGTGATGAATGGTCAAATAGAATCTTCAGCTTTAATCACATGAACCAACGCTGTTTTGCCATGTTTTTCGGTGATATTCACATTTATAGCAATTATAAAGACCATTATGCTTCGAATATATCTGAGGGTTTTCTTAAAACCTCAAGCCGTTACACAAAAATAACCCACAATGGAATATATATTGAATCTGAAGATTTGCAAAAGAATGCAATTAAATACTATTATGAAGTCGACAAAAGGTTAAAGACAGACATCAGAGATGTAATAAAACAAATTGAAGAAGAAGTTGATAAGTTAGACATTAACAGTATTATTGACTCATACGAAACGACTATATCGGAATGGACAAAAACAAAAATTGGAGATGATGACACATTCTATTCTGAAACACACAGATGTTCATATTATTGTGATGCATATTTAGAAACCATATTACCTAGTTACCATAGCGAATACAAAGATTCCGGATATACCACAAACTGGCCTTGGACATCAAAGAAAGAAATAGACGAAATGCATTTGGAAGACAGTAGAATCAGAGAAATGGCCAGAAAGTCATATTCAAAAGAAGCTCATATAACCTATCTTATAAAAGAATATATTCAGTATATAGCTAATAAATCTGCGGAAGTAGAACATTATTTACACATTGGACGAGCAAAAGAAGTCTTTGAACAATATGCTTATCTTCATGGTAAAGAGCGTGTGTCAGAGTTGAACAAAGTCATTATTATATAAAAACAGAATTATGAAGTGTGATTGTTAGTATAATGAGATATCAACAACACAGGGTGTTCAGTAAATACGAAAAAAGCATTTCTGAATTAGTGCAGTTTTTAACAGGACATCGCGAATATGAATGGTATATCTAGAAGCTGTGCATCTTTATAATACACATACAAAGTCTGATTAGAAAAGAATTGATAGCATAATGACTATACAATTTCAATGTTTAATAAATAAAAGAAGAAAAATGAATCTGATAAGGATGTATAACACAAATGAAGATGTTTTGGTGGTAAGGAAATCTGACTATCAGAATAACAATATCGGCGATGGGTATTTTCTTGTCCCCAAAGAAGAATGGACTTGTGAAGATGGTGAGCTAAATGGTTTTCATCTACTCCTCACCAAGTTTGATGGAAGCAGAGTTTCCTTATTTTTGACAAATGAAGGTAATCCTGTTATTTTCAGAGAACTACCATTATCACGAAGACGTGATTATATTGAGATATAAACATTACTGAAACAGAATGAAGTATTGATTATGCTCGAACAAGAACTACAACAATATCTCCTTCGTGAATATCCTCAGGAGAATGCGCGATGTGAATGGAAGGAATTTAAGAATTTGAAGAACTCGTTCTGTGGGGACGAGAAAGATGATGTCATATCCTACGTGTCGGCTATCGCCAACATGGAGGGAGGACATCTTGTGATTGGTGTAAAGGATAAAACACTCGAAATTGTCGGAACTGACATTTCAAGACTCACCTTTAATGGCCAACCAGCAAACACGCAGTCTGCAACTTTCAAACTTACAGAACAATGTACTTATCTGTCATCAGAAGGACTAAGCATCGAAGAATTTGTAACTGATGATACAAACAAGCGAGTATGGATAATACATATTCCAAAGCACTTGCCTCGTCGTCCAGTCCTTGCCCACAAAAAGGCATGGCAACGGATAGAAGATTCCTTGGTGGAATTGACACAAGAAAGAATGGCAGTTATCCTTGAAGAACCAATCTATACTGCAAAGGATTGGTCTGCAGAACTTGTACCTGATGCTACTATAGACGATTTGGATGAGGTTGCTATTGCCAAGGCTCGAATGATGTTCAAGAAGGTTCATAGTCGCATACCTACGGAAGAAGTGAATGCTTGGAATGTCCAAACGTTCCTGAGCAAGTGTGGATTGACGAGAAACGGAGGCATCACTCGGGCAGCCATCATACTGTTGGGCAAATACGAATCTGCTTTCAAACTTCGTCCTGCCGTGGCACAGGTTACATGGACACGTCGAGATAAAAATCAAGAAGTGGTTGACTACGAACACTTCACCGTACCTTTTATATTAACGGTGGACGAAATACTATCAAAGATTGAGAATCTGACATTACGTGAGATGCCAGGAGGCACTCTTTTCCCCGACACGATGAAGCAGTATGATGACTACACCATTCGTGAGGCACTCCACAACTGTATTGCTCATCAGGACTATACTCTTCAGCAGCGCATCAATTTTGTAGAAAATCCAGGCCATTTGTATTATTCCAATGCAGGAACATTCATTCCTGGCACTTTAGAAAATGCTTTGAAGAACGAAGAACCTCAAACGCATTTCCGTAATGAATGCCTGTGTAGGGCTATGGTAGATTTCAACATGATTGATACCGTAAGCCGTGGTATTAAGAAAATGTTCAATGAACAATGGCGCAGACACTTCCCAATGCCAGACTATGAGATTGACCAGATTAAGAAGAAAGTTGTTGTACGTATTTACGGCAATGAAATCAACAAGCGATACACTGATTTGTTGAAAACAAACGACACTCTTTCTCTATGGGATTGCATCTCGCTTGATGCAGTACAAAAAGGCAGAACAATTCATGAGGATATAGCTCAAGACTTGCTCAAACGTGGACTTATTGAAGGTGATGCTCCCCATTACAGCATCTCTCTTAGCATTGCCAAAAACACGCATCAACTTCCTTCTTACACAAAAACAAAAGGATTGGATAAGGAGAAATTACGCCAGATGATACTTCAATTCTTACAAAACGCAGGTGACGAAGGAGCAAAGCGAGACAGTATTTATGAATACTTGAGGGATGTACTTCCCTCCAACAAAACGGAAGAACAACAATTGCGCATGGTGGGCAAATTGCTTGTAGAGATGGATGAAAATAAATTAATAACAACCAAAGGACGAAAGTGGATAATAAGGTCGTAATAAGACCTTATTCGTGAATTACGACCTTTTTACGACCCTATATTAACCTATTGAGGTTGAAATAGGTCGTAATTTGAACCGATTTACGTCGAAAAATCATATTATAACGGAGTTAGAATCGTAAAATACAAAAGATATGTTATTAGGAAACAAGATAAGGTCTCTAAGAAACGAACAAGGAATATTGCAACGCCAAGTGGCTGCATACTTAGAAATAGACACACCCATGTTCAGTAAGATTGAACGTGGGGATAGACGAGCAAAGAGAAGCCAAGTAATTCAAATGGCAACATACTTCAAAGTGAATGAAAAGGAAATGCTCACCCTTTGGCTTGCTGATAAAATTCTAAGCGATTTAGAGGGTGAAGATGAATTGAAGCTTACTGCTATTGAAACCGCAAAAGATGAGTTAATGGATATTAATCGCTAATTTGCAGCAAACAGTTCGTCTTTAGAAGGAAATAACGCAAGATTGATTTCTTGTATACAATGGGAACTTTATGGTATCCCTCCTATGCGATTCGGATGATTGAGCTATGCCCGATTTGTGCTAAACATTTTTTAAACACGCGTTAATTGATTCGGAATGCATTGATTTTCCAACTATCAATCAAAAAGATATACTAAGTTTCATATCATATATCTTCTTTTATGAATTGTAATTATGGAATCTCCCCCCCAGTACCCACTTTAATACAGTCTAACTGGTACTGGGGTTTCACTTAGGTGGTACTGGAGTTTCTATTATATGGTACTGGAGTGTTACTTAGGTGGTACTGATAAGGTATATTGAAGGCAGGGATTAGACACTCTAATGAATGTACTCATCATATTTACTGAAGTCTATAGAGGAGGCTGTTCCTACCTTTTAAAGTATCAGTCTTTTACTTTTTGCTTACCTACTTATATTATATATGTATATCCCATCTTCTTCTTGAGATGGGATATTTTTTAGGGAAATAAAATTACGAACCTCAGATGAAAGAAGCTGATAATAAGGTTTCCTTATAATCTTTATGCTTGGCAAGTTGGTGGAATACTCCTCCACGGCTCAATCAGCCGTTTGCATCCATCCTCTATATGCAAGGCTACACTTCGATATACAGCATCAATCTGATAATGTGGATCCATAACAACTGTATCAGTGCCAAATGCAAGTTTGTCGAACAAAACAATTCTGTCCCAATTCGTGTAGTCAAGCACTCTGGTAATGGCATTGCGGTGTTCTGCATCAAATACGACAATGCAGTCTGCCTTCTGCAAATACTCACAAGTAATAGGGGTTGTTACACCTTTAAGTAGGGTGTTCAAAATCCGCAATTTTTTTCTACATGAGATTTGATAGTTTCATTAGGAATTTTCATGCGCCAGCCTCACCCCATTCGGGGTGAGGCTGGCGCATGAAATATTGATGATTCTATCATAAATCGTGCAGAAAAAAATGCGAATTTTGAACACCCTACCTAACGGGGTGAGGTTAGTGCGTAAGACTTCTTGATATATCTATAAAAAATCGTGCAGAAAAAATTTGCGGATTTTGAACACCCTACCCAAAAAGTCTATTGATTAACTCGACCAAGTTAATTGAT
>UMGH01021771.1_pt1 | contig 15982 bp, 14 predicted proteins | sample 1965231 | NCBI WGS metagenome assembly UMGH01 (sample SAMEA4836068, study PRJEB28245) | human gut metagenome | biome: gut microbiome; material: fecal sample | place: Denmark | collected 2008 | reverse complement strand
CGTAAGGCCACTAGCGATCGAGCCCTATATCTTGTGGTTGAACCTCACAATCGGCCACAAGGAGCTCGGCGACAATTATACAGAACGTTATAGGAAATGCTCTGTATTTGATATTTTTAAAAGTGCAGCGATTTTTCCGATATTCTAGTATATAGGAAAGAATAAGGGAAATGGAGCACTTTAGGAGCGGAGAGGATCAGCGGTCGCGAATATTTTTGATAATGTCGCTGACGGTGGCTTTCGTCACGGGATCGCGCGCGGATTTTTCTTCGATTTGCTGGATGGCGTAAACGACGGTGGAGTGGTCTCTGCCGCCGAATTCCTTGCCGATCTCGACCATAGGCATCTGTGTAATCTCGCGCACGACGTACATGGAAATCTGACGCGCAAAGGAGACATTTGCGTTGCGCTTGGAGGACTTGATATCTTCCGGGGAAACGCCGTAGGTGCGACCGACCTCTTCAATGATTTTGCTGACGGTGACAGGCGCAGGCTGCTCGTTGTTTACGATGTCGCTGATGGCGCGCTGTGCTGTGCTGATAGTGGGGGTGGCGCCTTCCACAAGGTGGATGGCGTTGAGCTTTTTGACCGTGCCTTCCAGCTGGCGGATGTTGCTCTTGAGCTTCTGTGCGATGAATTCGCAGACGTTGTCCGGCACACTGAGACCGACAAGCTCGGCTTTGCGCTTGATGATTGCCATGCGGGTCTCAAAGTCCGGCGGCTGCACATCGGCGGTAAGGCCCCATTCAAAGCGGGTTTTCAAACGATCTTCCAAGGTAGCGATGTCGCGCGGGGGACGGTCGCTCGTTAAAACGATCTGCTTTTTGGATTCGTATAATGTATTGAATGTGTGGAAGAACTCTTCCTGCGTGGATTCCTTGCCGGCGATGAACTGAATATCGTCGATGAGGAGTGCGTCGGCCTTGCGGTACTTTTCGCGGAAACTCACGGTGGTACCGGCGCGGATGGCCTCGATCAGCTCGTTTGCAAACTGGTCGCCCTTGACGTAAATGATATCCTTATCCGGGAAATTCTTTTTGAGCTCGTGACCGATGGCATTGAGCAGGTGCGTTTTGCCGAGGCCGGAGTTGCCGTAGATAAAGAGGGGATTGTAGTTTTTGGCCGGCTCTTTTGCAACATAGCGGCAGGCTGCGCAGGCAAATTTATTGGAGCTGCCCTCGATGAACGTTTCAAACGTGTACTCGTATTCGTCATCGTCAGGCACGCGTTCTTTTTCTTTTTTCTCCATCGGGGTGATGAGCTTATAGGTGAAAGCTTCGCCGAAAACGCTCTGTACGGCGTCGTTCAAGCACTTGTGAAAGCCGCGCTCGATGGTGGATTTGTTAAATTCGTTTGGCGCTTGAATGATTGCAACGCCTGCTCCGAAATCGAGCGAGATGGGGACGAGCTTGCTGAACCAGGTTTCATAGCTCACGTCGGTGACCTGCTTTTTGCAGTAGTCGCAAATGAGGTCCCATGCTTCTAAGAATGATTCCATTTCCTTATTCCCTTTCTTTTAGGTTTTGGTATCGGTATGCGCCCATAGCCGCGCCGCGGCGGTCATGATGACCGAAGAAGCGGCATTGAAAGTGCATTTTGACGCTAAAATACTAATATATAGTGTAGCACAAAACCGCAAAGTTGTCCACATAAAACCTGTGGAATGTTGAAAAATCTGACGGACTTCACAGGCAAAAAGCGGGAAAGAAACGTGTTTTCGGCAATTTATACGCAGAAAGGGTGGAAAAAGGGAGCGCGAAGGCGGATTTTTAACGCAGGAATGGGAAACTTTGCCCCGAGCTCCTATAACCTTTCTTGAAAAAAGATTGATTAAAAACATTTCGCATTGCGCACTTTGCTTTGTGTTTTTTCAGGCTGAAAAAACATGTAGGCCTTCTATTTTCGTTTGCTTTTGCCTTTGCAGCGCTTCATTCCAAGTTTTTTTCCGTAAAAACCCGAAAAAAGGTTGACAGCTTCTACGGTTTTAAGGTATAATGCTTATCTGTAACGGACTGTTATTTGCAGACCGCATTTTGATAAGTAACCTCGTGAAAGGAGGGTTTTTGATATGCTGAGAACCTATCAGCCGAAGAAGCTCCACAGAAAGAAGGAGCACGGCTTCAGAAAGAGAATGTCTACACGCAACGGACGTAAAGTTCTGGCGCGTCGCAGAGCAAAGGGCAGAGCACGTTTAACCTATTAATGTATGCTTTGAGGGTCACCGCTGCGTGACCTTTCTTTGTTTTGCCTGATTTTTTCGGCGGCAAGGCTCTGCTATACGCAGCTTTGGCCTTACCGAACGGCTTTGGAGGCTTACCCATGGACATCCTTGTGCCGCTGACCGAAAACCACGAGTATAAGCGCGTTTACGCCCGCGGAAAAAGCGCGGTGCGCCCGGTGCTTGTGCTGTATTGCCTGCGCAATAAAAAGGTGAAGCAGGCGCGCGTGGGCATTACGGCCAGCAAAAAGATCGGCAACGCGGTTAAGCGGAACCGTGCGCGGCGCCTTCTGCGTGAAAGCATCCGCGCGCTGTACCCGCAACTGAAGCCGGGGTATGACTTTGTCCTCGTCAGCCGCGGCAGAACGCCGTTCGCAAACTATCAAATCGTATCTTCGCAGTTAAAAAGCGCGCTTGAGGAACTCGGCGTGCTTGTTGCCCTACCCAAAGATAAAAATAACTCCGCAAAAACGGCGGAAAATGACTCCAAAAGGACGTCGGAGACGGGCGAAGAAACCGCAAGTGTAACGAAAGAAGAATTGTCATAACGACAGATCAGAAAAGCAGTATGAGAAAACAGAAAGAGCCTGTGTCCGCTGCGATACAATATAAAGGCGGACGCTTTTCGGCGAAAAAGGGTGTGCGGTATTGGCCGCGCCGCGCCGTCATTGGGCTCATCCATCTCTATCGGAAGCTGAGACCGCGTGCAACGCGCGGCTGCTGCAAGTATATCCCCACCTGCTCACAGTACGGGGAAGAAGCCGTGGAGCGGTATGGCGCCTTACTCGGCGGCGTGCTTGCGCTTTGGCGCATTCTGCGGTGTAATCCGTTTTCCCGCGGTGGCTATGACCCCGTGCCGGAAAAGCGGAAAAAAGAATAAGTTTTGATCCGGGAAGGATTTGGTCAACTACTATGATGTCTATTTTTAATTTCTTCGGCAGCGTACTCGGTTATCTGCTGTGGTTCCTGTACACCGTTTTCAAAAACTACGGTATCGCGATCATCCTGTTTACGATCATCGTAAAGGCGCTGATGTTCCCGTTCTCGATTAAATCGCAGAAGAGCATGGCGGCGCAGTCCAGATTGGCAAGCAAGCAGCAGGAGCTGCAGAAGAAGTACGCCAAGGACCAGATGAAGTATAACGAAGAGCTGCAGAAGCTCTACGAAAAAGAGGGTGTGAATCCCGGCGGCGGCTGTCTGACGACGCTGCTTCCGTTCCCGATCATGCTCGGCATTTATTACTCCGTTATTTATCCGCTCTCGAACACCCTGCATATTGCAAAGGACACCATTTCGCAGGCTACGGAATTCGTTTCTAAGATTCCGGGCATTGCGAGCACGAACCAGTATGTAGAGCTTGAGATCGTTAAGAATTTCGACGCACTGAAGGATCACCTGACGATGTTCTCCGCGGACGATGTGCAGAAGATTGAGTTTTTCGGCAAGGGCTTCAAATGCTTCGGTCTTGACCTGCTCGCGTCCCCGAACACGAGCTCGTTCGCTTCTATGCTGTGGATCATCCCGGTGCTGGCACTTGTGACCTACTGGGGCCAGTCCTTTGTCATGCAGAAGCTGCAGCCCACACAGCAGCAGGGCGCAGGTCAGGGCTGCATGAAGGTCATGATGTACGGCATGCCGCTCCTGTCCGCATACTGGGCATACATCATGCCGGCAGCTGTCGGTTTCTATTGGATTATTTCCGCGCTGGTCGGTTTTGCACAGACGCTCATCACGCACAAGTATTTTTCGCCGGAGCAGGTCTCCGCAAAGTCGGAAGCGAGCCGCTATGTGACGCTTTTACAGGCGGATCGGAAGGTAAAGCCGCTGCCCGCAAACCTGCAAAAGCAGATCGCCGATAAGATTGAGGCGAAGAACCAGGCGCAGGCAGAGCGCCAGGCCGCGCAGAAGGAAAAGAAAGCGACCGGTAAAAAGGGCGGAAATGCGCAGAAAAACAAAGGCAATTCTACCGATTATCTCGGAAGCAAGAAATAAATAAAGGCTGTTATCCCCACCTCCTTTCACTCCGAAACGGGATAAAGATAGAGTATTGAAAAGAAGAAAGGAAGAAGAAAGCCATGGTAAAAGAAGCAATCGCAACAGGCGCAACCACAGAAGAAGCGTATGAAAAAGCATGCGCAATGCTGGGCGTAGACCCCGCAGACGCAGAGTTTGAAGTTCTTGAAACGGAAGAAAAAAAGCGCTTCGGCCTTTTCGGCGGCAGACCGGCAAAGGTGCGCGCGTTCATCCGTTCCACACCGGCAGACGCCGCAGCAGAATATCTGCGCAACGTTCTTTCCGGCATGGGCCTCGGCGACGTAAATATTGAGATCCGCGAGGAAGAGGCAGGCGCAGAGCTTGTGCTCACCGGCGAAAATATCGGCTTCATCATCGGCCACCGCGGCGAAACGCTGGATTCCCTCCAGTATCTTGCGTCTCTCGTTGCAAACCATGTGGACGAGTCTTATTACCGCATTACGCTGGACGTGGGCAATTACCGCGAAAAGCGCAAGGAAACGCTTGAAAATCTCGGCAGAAAGATGGCTGCCCGCGCCGTAAAGACCGGTCGCAATGCCTCCTTGGAGCCGATGAACCCGTATGAGCGCCGCATCATCCATACCGCCGTGCAGGAGGTTGAGGGTGCAAAGTCTTGGAGCGAGGGTGAAGATCTTGCCCGTCACGTTGTGATCGGCCCTGAGGGCGGCGAGCGCTACGTAAAGCGCGATAACCGTCGCGGCGGCAATAACCGCGGCAGAAACGGCGGTTACAACCGCGATAATCGCGGCGGCCGCGCTCCGCGCAGAGATAACCGTGACAGCCGTCCGGCACAAAACCGCACCGCTCCCGCAGCACCGCGTGTTCTGGACGACGTTTCCACGCCGTACGGTAAGATCTCCAAAAACTAAAACTTTAAAACAGAGAACCTCCGTATACTTTGGTATGCGGAGGTTTTTGCGCTTTCTCTGTGATTTTCCTGCGTTTTCCGACATTCTGCGTGACAATCTTTTCGCCGCGTGGTATAATACAAAATGAGAAAGTGTTGCATGTGCAGCGAACGAGAAGAAGGGATAAACTATGAAGACCATTGCAGCAATCTCTACGGCGGCGGCGCCGGGCGGCATCGGAGTCATTCGCATTTCGGGCGATGATGCCCGCGCGGTCGGCGACCGTGTTTTTAAGTCGGTTTCCGGCGCGAAGCTCTATGATATGGCGGGTTACACGTGCCGCTTCGGACACGTGTATGCGCCGGACGGCGAGCGCCTCGATGAGTGCGTTGCGACCGTTTTTGCCGCACCGCACAGCTTTACGGGTGAAGACGTGGTGGAGCTTTCCTGCCACGGCGGATTGTTCGTTTTAAAAGCGGTTTTGCAGGCGGTTTTTGCTGCCGGTGCGGTCTCTGCGGCGCCGGGCGAATTTACGCGCCGCGCGTTTTTAAACGGCAAAATGGACCTTGCGCAGGCGGAAGCCGTCATGCAGATCATCTCCGCGCAGGGGCGCGAAGCGATGAAAGCGGCGCAGGCGGGACACGACGGCGCACTTTCCCGCCGCATTGAAAAGCTGCGTTCGGATCTGACGGACATCGGTGCGCACCTTGCCGCATGGGCGGATTACCCGGACGACGACATTCCACAGGTGGATGAGACGATGCTGAAAACGCGCCTTGCCGCCGGAAAAACGGCGCTGAAAGACTTGCTCGCCGGCTTTGACGGCGGGCGCATTCTGCGCGAGGGTGTGGTGACGGTCATTGCAGGCCGCCCGAACGCCGGTAAATCCACGCTGATGAACCTGCTTGCGGGTTGCGAGCGTTCCATTGTGACCGATCTTGCGGGCACGACGCGTGACGTGGTGGAGGAGACTGTGCTGCTCGGTGAAATTCCGCTGCGTCTTGCCGACACCGCCGGTATTCGCGATACGGAAGACCGCGTGGAGCAGATCGGTGTGCGCATGGCTTTGGATCGCGTCAAAACGGCACAGTTTGTGCTGGCGGTGTTTGATGCGAGTGAAGAGCTGAACGACGACGACCGCGCGTTGATGGATGCCATAGGCGATACACCGGCCGTGGCGGTCATCAATAAATCCGACCTCGCGCCGAAGATCGACCGTGCGGAGATCGATAAGCATTTCAAAGAAGTCGTGACGGTCTCGGCGCTTTCCGGCGAGGGACTGCCTGCGCTGCAAAACGCGGCCGCGCGCGCACTGAAAACCGCTGAGCTGAACCCGAACGACGGCATTCTCTATACGGAGCGCCAACGCGCGGACGTACAAAAGGCGCTCACGGCGTTGGAGGAAGCGGAAAACGCTTTGCTTATGGGCATGACGTGGGACGCGGTGACGGTCTCGCTGGAAGGTGCCATTGCAGCTTTGAATGAACTGACCGGAGAGCGTGTTTCGGATGCGGTGGTCGATCAGGTATTTGAAAAGTTCTGCGTGGGAAAATAAGATATCAGAATTGTTATATTTTATCTTTAAAATAAGCTGTATTTCAGAATAAATCGGAAAAGAAGTTAAATTATGAGTTATGATGCAGGAAAATACGATGTTGCCGTGATCGGCGCGGGACACGCGGGAATTGAGGCGGCTTTGGCCTCGGCGCGTCTCGGCTGCCGCACGGTGATCTTCACAATAAACATGGACGCTGTGGGCAACTGCCCGTGCAACCCGAGCATCGGCGGCACAGCAAAGGGTCACCTTGTGCGCGAAGTGGACGCGCTCGGCGGCGAAATGGGCAAAACGGCGGACGAATGTACGCTGCAAAGCCGCATGCTGAACCTTGGTAAAGGCCCTGCGGTGCACTCGCTGCGCGCGCAGATCGATCGCAACAAGTACGCGCGCGTGATGAAGCATAAGCTTGAGCAGTGCGAAAACCTCGTGATGCGTCAGGCGGAGGTCATCGACATTGATCGAGACGGCGAAAACTGGCTGCTGACGACACGCCTCGGCGCGGTTTACACGTGCCGCGCGGTCGTGCTGGCGACCGGCACATTTCTCGGCGGGCGCATCTTCGTGGGTGAGGTTTCGTATGCGGGCGGCCCGGATGGCATGTTCCCGGCGACGGAACTTGCGGGTTCTTTAAAAGAGCTTGGCATTTCGTTGCGCCGCTTTAAAACCGGTACTCCGGCGCGCGTGCTGCGCTCATCCATCGATTTTACCGACCTCGAGGTTCAAAAGGGCGATGAACCTGTCACGCCGTTCTCATTTGATGCGGAAATGCCGCCGAAAAACTCGGCTGTGTGCTACGTGAGCTGGACAAACGACCGCACGAAGCAGGTCATTCTCGATAATATTCACCGTTCGCCGCTGTATGCGGGCATGATCGAAGGCATTGGCCCGCGCTACTGCCCGAGCATTGAAGATAAGATCATGCGCTTTTCCGAAAAGCCGCGCCATCAGCTTTTTATTGAACCGTGCGGCGCGGAAACCGAGGAGATGTACTTGCAGGGGATGAGCTCTTCACTGCCGGAAGAAGTGCAGATTGCGTTTTACCGCACGATCAAGGGGCTTGAGCACGTAGAAATCATGCGAAACGCGTATGCGATCGAATATGATTGCTGCGACCCGTTGCAGCTGAACGCCACGCTGGAGTTTCGCGATTATCCGGGACTTTACGGCGCGGGGCAGTTCAACGGCAGTTCCGGCTATGAAGAAGCCGCCGCGCAGGGTTTTGTGGCAGGTGCAAATGCTGCACTGAAAGTCTTAAATCGTGACCCGCTTATTTTGGATCGCGCGGGCTCATACATCGGCACGCTCATCGACGACCTCATCACGAAAGGCGTCACCGACCCGTACCGCATGATGACCTCGCGCTCCGAATACCGTCTTGTGCTTCGGCAGGATAACGCCGATGAGCGACTGACGCCAATCGGCCGCGAGCTGGGGCTCATCGATGACCGTCGTTGGGCGAAGTTTGAAAAGAAGCAGGCGCAGAAAGAAGCGGAGATGAAGCGCGCGGAGAAAACGGTGTTTTCGCCGACGGATGCGCTGAACGAAGTGCTGGTTTCATGTGAAACATCGCCGGTCACGACGGGTGTGCGCCTTTCTGAGCTGCTGCGCCGCCCGCAGGTGACCTATGCGGACCTGACACCTATCGACACCGAACGCCCGAATTACCCGCGTGAGATTTTTGAAAGCGTGGAGACGGCGCTTAAATATGAGGGCTACATCAAGCGCCAGCTGCAGGACATTGCCGAAATGCGCCGGTTGGAAAAGAAGCTGCTGCCAAAAGAGATCAACTACGCCGAAATTTCGGGTCTGCGACTTGAGGCACAGGAAAAACTCAATCGCGTGCGCCCGGAAAACGTGGGACAGGCAGGGCGTATTTCCGGCGTTTCCCCGGCGGATATTTCCGTGCTGTTGATTTGGCTCTCTGCACACAATGAAGAAAAGTGATGTCCACTACATTTAACATGTAATGAATTGAGCTTAATTACTATAATATTTATAAAACAAAACTGAAAGGGCAGCTTTGCTTTAGGCGGGCTGAAATTTTGATTATGGATATTAAAAATCTGCTGATTTCAAAAGCAAAAGAGATTGGCGTAAAGGTTTCGCCTACACAGGCGGAGCAGTTTCAGATTTATCTTGATCTGCTTTTGGAGCGCAACACCGTGATGAACCTCACGGCCATCACCGACCCGGAAGAGGCAGTCATAAAACATTTTGTGGATAGCTTGACGCTGCTGAAAGCGCTTGAAATTAAAAGGAATGCGAAAGTTATCGACGTAGGCACCGGTGCGGGCTTTCCCGGTATTCCGCTCAAGATCATGCGCCCGGACATTGAACTGACGCTGTTGGATTCTTTGAATAAGCGGCTTGCTTTTCTGCGCGAAGTGTGTGATGCCATTGGCATTGAAGCCGAGACGATTCATAAACGCGCAGAAGAAGCCGGAAAAGATACTAAGCTACGTGAAAGCTTTGACGTTGCAACGGCTCGTGCGGTCGCAAACATGAATATTTTGGCGGAATATTGCATTCCGCTCATCAAAATGAAGGGTTATTTTGCCGCGATGAAAGGTCCGAGCTTGCCGGATGAACTGGAATATGCCCGAAAAGCAATCTCTTCGCTTGGATGCGATGTTGTAAAAACGGTTCCTTTCATTCTGCCGGATGAGGAACAGAGCGAGCGCTTTGTTGCCGTAATGCGCAAACTGCGCTTTACACCGAAAATGTATCCGCGTCACGGCGGCACGATCACCAAAAAACCGTTATTTTTTGAGCAGAAAGGGGAAGCAAAATGAGTATTATTTACCGTAAAGCCGAATTGAACGACATTCCGAAGCTGAACCCGCTTTTGGCGCAGCTTTCCGATGCGATGGCAGATCCGCAGAAAATGGCGGAAAAGATGAAAAAAATCGCAAAAAACGAGGATAACTACTTGCTTGTAGCTGAAAATACGGAAAACGGCGACCTTTGTGGCTCTTTGATTGGTGTTGTATTTGAAGATATTTGCGATACCTGCAAGCCAATTTTACTTGTTGAAAATGTTGTTACGGACGAAAAGTACCGCGGAAAAGGCATTGGACGCGGCATGTTTGAAGCCATTGAGACGTGGGGCAGAGAGAAAGAGTGCCACTACTGCATTTTGGTTTCCGGCCTGCAGCGTACCGGCGCGCATAAATTCTATGACGCCATCGGGTACAGCGAAGTGAAGGGCTTTAAAAAGTATTTGTAAGAAAGACGATATAAAAACGGCTATGCAAGGAGAAACTCTTGTATAGCCGTTTTTTTAATCAAAAAGAATGTGCCAGTTTGGATTGCGGGAAGCTGCAAAGCACATTTGAATTTGCTCTGCGTTGTTCTTTTCCTCCGCAAGCTGCGGCAATTCATCTTCCGCATACCATTGGCTTTCGGTCGTTTCGGCGTTGGCTTGAAATTCACCGCCTGTACGCGTGCATAAAAAGAAAATTTTGCAGATGTTATAGGCGTAGCGCGGCAAATTGTGCCGGTTTCGGTCCTGTACGGCAATGATGCGGTCTGCTGTAACGCGCAATCCGGCTTCTTCCAAAACCTCTTTAACAGCGTTTTCTCCAACGGATTTATCCACATCGACCCAACCTCCGGGCAAAGACCACTTGCCGTTTTGCTCGCGTACCAGTAAAATTCGGTCGTTTTCAATAATTGCCGCGCGGGTATCTAACTTTGGCGTTTGGTACCCGGTTTCGTTGCAGAATAGATTTTTAACGGTTTCTACCGGAATCTCGCTTTTCATAGACAAGATCTCGGCGGCAATTTCACGAATACGCGTGTAGCGCTCGAGGTCAAAAACATCTTTGCCGTAGGTTAAACCTGCCTGCGCTAAGCCTTGCAGTTCGATGGCCCAGTTGAGCCATTGATCTTTGTTTTCCATTCTATTCTCCTGCTGTAGTTTCACGTGGAACTTATAACTCTTTCACCATGAAGTATTCGCCGCGCGTGGTGCCGTCGGAATAGCGCAGAGAATTTGGTAAAAAGCCATATTCTTTAAATCCAAGGCTTTCGTAAACATGCTTTGCGCGCTCGTTGCCTTCAATCACACCCAACTCCGCTTGTGTGTATCCGCATTGCTTTGCAAGCCCCAAGAGTGTGCTTAATAATATACGTCCAAGCCCAAGATTGCAATATTTTTCATATAACGCGATGGAAACACAGCAGCGGTGCTTTGTGCGGCGTTTATCACCTTGCGACGCCAGCGAACAGTTGCCGGCAAGCTCACCGTTTACATAAGCGGTGAGCATGATCTCGTTTGGACTTTCCGCTTTGTTTTGCAAAATTGCGCGTTCTTTTTCGACGGTGAAATTCACCTCATCTGGCTCACGCAATAAAAACGGAGATTCGCCCGAAACGGTGCGCAGGTATTCAATCATTTGCTTGGCATTTTCGGGGCGTGCATTGCGTACGACGGCGGTGCACCCGTTTTTCAGCTGGATTTCGGTTTCTGCATAGATCATGTTCTTTCGCTCCTTTTCTCTAAAAATGGCGGGAATATGCGCTTTTTCGACGCTTTTCCGTTTGAATATTTCTATTATTATAGCACCGCGTTTTGAAAAAGCAAGAAAAACTTTTTGTACGGTGACAGATTGCGGCAAAATCTGCCTTTTCATTGTGGTAAGCTATTTCCTGTAAAGAGAACAAGCCCTCACAAAGGACAACTTCTTACACTGGAAATTTAAGCAGGAGGTGCGGCGTATGGCATTTACGGAAAAGAAAAAGCTTTTGGAGCTTTCACCGGATAAGATTGTGCCAAATCCCGCACAGCCGCGATTGGATTTTCCGCAGGACGAGCTTTTGCAGCTCGCAGAAAGCATTCGTCAAAACGGCGTTTTGCAGCCGATTCTTGTGCGCAGAGACCACGACCGCTACATTTTGGTGGCAGGGGAGCGCCGCTGGCGTGCTTCGCGTATGGCGGGGCTCAAAACCATCCCGGCCATTGTGCAGGAGCTTTCTCCGCAGGACGGTGCGGTGTTGGCGCTTATTGAAAATATGCAGCGCAGTGACCTGAACTTCTTTGAGGAAGCTGCTGCAATCTATGCATTGATGCAGGACCGCGCTATGACGCAGGAGGAGACCGCACGTCGGCTCGGCATGAGCCAGCCGTCGCTTGCAAATAAGATCCGTTTGCTGCGGCTTTCCGGCGAAGAGCAGCGCATGGTGCTGAAAAACCACCTTACGGAGCGTCACGCGCGCGCTTTACTTAGAATGGAGGATCCGGAAAAGCGCATGGCAGCGTTGAAGACTGTCATAGCGCGCAAAATGAACGTGGCGCAGACGGATACGTATATCAAATCACTTTTGGAGCAGGAGGGACAGGCGAAAAGGCCGAAGAGGACATTCATTGCGAAAGATGTTCGCCTGTTCCTCAACACGATCGACCATGCTGTCCAAACCATGAAAAAGGCCGGCATCGGCGCGGCTTTTCAGCGTAAGGAAACGGATGAGTATTACGAATGTGTCGTCCGCATCCCAAAATCAGCTGCACACAAGGCAAGCTGATGCGCCAGAACTTAATATCGAGTACGAGGTAAACCCATTCCCTTATTCATTTCCCACAACACAGAAGGATTGTCTGCAAATGCCGGCAGTCCTTCTGTGTTTTTAATACTTTTTTCGGTTTAAAACTGTAAATGTTTCACATGAAACATCAAAATTTGCAAAAACGCGATAAAATCCGGCTGTTTCACATGAAACATTGCAAAAAAATGAACTTTTCTCTTTATTCTGTGCCGGATATGTGCTACAATATCCTATATAATAGAAAGAAGAAGGAAAGGGGCGCGGTACATGAGCAAGGTAATTGCCGTGGCGAACCAAAAAGGCGGCGTGGGCAAGACAACCAGCGCAGTAAATATTGCCGCATGGCTCGGCGCAAAAGGGAAAAAGACGCTTTTGGTCGATATTGACCCGCAGGGCAACTCCACGAGCGGCGTAGGTTTTGATCGTCGAACGCTGAAAACGACCTCGTATGATATTCTCATCAACGGGGCAAAGGGCGAAGATGCCGTTCTCGAAACAAAATTTGAAAAGCTTTCTGTCATCCCTTCCAAGGCCGATCTGGCTGCGGCAGAGATTGAGCTTGCGGATTTGAACGGGCGCGAGTCCGTTTTAAAGAAGGCTTTGGCGCCACTGCGCACAGAATTTGACTATATCATCATCGATTGCCCGCCGTCGCTGGGGCTTATCACAACGAACGCGCTGAATGCTTCGGACTCTGTTTTGATCCCGGTACAGTGCGAATACTACGCGTTGGAGGGCCTTTCGCAGCTGATGAGCTCCGTGCAGGCTGTGAAGCGCCGTTACAACGACCGTTTAGAGCTGGAAGGTGTTTTGCTGACGATGTATGACGGCAGACTGAACCTGACGCAGCAGGTTGTGACGGAAATTAAAAAATATTTCCCGCGCAAGGTGTTTGCAACAGTCATTCCGCGCACAGTGCGTCTTTCCGAGGCGCCGAGCTACGGACAGCCGATCTTGTACTACGATAAATCCAACAAAGGCTGCATCGCATACGGTGCGCTTGTGGATGAAATTTTGAAGAAAAACCGCTGATTTCGGCGGCAAAACCGGTTTCATGCGCAAAATCGTGTGGTATCGGTATAAATGCGACAAGAAGGAGATGGTCTTTCGCAATGGCAAAAAAAGGAGGCCTCGGCAAGGGGCTGGACGCAATTTTCTATGACAATGCGCGTGAGGACGATGCCGGCGCGGTGGAGCTCAGCATAAACGACTTAGAGCCGAACCGTACGCAGCCGCGCCAGAGCTTTGATGACGGCGCGATGACCGAGCTGGCGGATTCTATTGCGCAGCACGGCGTTTTGCAACCAATCTTGGTGCGCCCACTGCTTTCCGGCGGCTATCAGATCGTTGCGGGTGAACGACGCTGGCGTGCTTCTCGCATGGCAGGACTGACGACCGTACCGGCGGTTATTCGCGACCTGACGGACAGCGAAGTGATGCAGCTGGCGCTGATTGAGAACTTGCAGCGTGAGGATTTGAAGCCGCTGGAAGAAGCAAACGGCTACAAGATGCTGATGGATAACTTCGAGTTCACGCAGGAGGAGATTGCAAAAACAGTGGGCAAATCCCGCCCGGCGATCACGAATGCACTGCGGCTTTTGAATCTGCCGGAGGATATGCAGAACATGCTGGAGCGTGGAGAAATGACTGCGGGCCATGCCAGAACGCTGCTGAGCTTCAAAAACGAAGACCAGATGAAAGAGGCGGCAAGACGCGTGACTATGGAGGGCATCTCCGTGCGCGAGCTGGAAAAAATGGCAAAGCGCGCAAACGAGGAGAAGCCGGAAAAGGCAGATAAACCCGCAAAGCGCCGCATTCGTTACTATGACGAGGCCGAGCTTGCACTTCGTGACGTTTTAAACCGTGTGGTGCATATCTCCGGCACAAAGAAAAAAGCGGCGCTGACAATCGAGTTTTATGGTGAGGAAGACCTCAAGAACCTGCTGTATGATTTGAAATTGACCGATAAAACGGGCGAGTAAAGCACAAAGCTAAAGTGAACGGGGCAAATAAAGTTTTCGCCAGCCTTTTTCAAAAGGCTGTGGGTTCCAAGGGTAAACCCCTTGGTCGAGCTCCGTAGAGCTCGAAATACTTTTTTGCCTATTGGAGTTTTGCGATGCGAAACCAGCCCAAGAACCAAAAAAACGCTTAAAAAGCCACAAATAACCGAAAGGAATGTTCAAAAATGATCGATATTAAGTTTTTGAGAGAAAATCCGGACATTGTCCGCGAGAATATCAAGAAAAAGTTCCAAGACGCAAAGCTTCCGCTCGTCGATGAAGTCATCGAGCTGGACGCCGAAAAACGCGCTACGCAGCAGAAGGCCGACAGCCTGCGCGCTTCCAGAAATAAGCTCTCCAAGCAGATCGGTGCACTGATGGGTCAGGGTAAGAAGGCCGAGGCTGAGGAGGTCAAGGCACAGGTCAAGGCACAGTCCGATGAGCTCATCGCCGCAGAAGCGAAGGAAAAGGAGCTCGACGAGAAGATCCTCAAGATCATGATGACGATCCCGAATATCATCGACGCCAGCGTGCCGGTCGGCAAAGACGACAGCGAAAACGTCGAGGTTGAGCGTTTCGGCGAGCCGGTCGTTCCGGATTTCCCGGTTCCGTACCACACGGAGATCATGGAAAGCTTCAACGGTATCGATCTGGACGCTGCACGCCGCGTTGCGGGTAACGGCTTCTATTATCTGATGGGCGACATCGCGCGTCTGCACTCTGCCGTTATCGCGTATGCGCGCGATTTTATGATTGACCGCGGCTTCACGTATGTTATCCCGCCGTATATGATTCGCAGCGACGTCGTTACCGGCGTTATGAGCTTTGCGGAAATGGATTCCATGATGTACAAGATCGAGGGTGAAGACCTGTATCTCGTCGGTACCAGCGAGCACTCCATGATCGGTAAATTCATCGACCAGATCCTGCCGGAAGCCGAACTGCCGCTCACGCTGACCAGCTATTCTCCGTGTTTCCGTAAGGAAAAAGGTGCACACGGCATCGAGGAGCGCGGCGTTTACCGTATTCACCAGTTTGAAAAGCAGGAAATGATTGTCGTCTGCAAGCCGGAAGACTCCATGAAGTGGTATGATAAGCTCTGGAAGAACACCGTAGACCTGTTCCGCAGCATGGATATCCCGGTCCGCACGCTCGAGTGCTGCTCGGGCGACCTCGCAGACCTGAAGGTTAAGTCTGTGGACGTTGAAGCGTGGTCCCCGCGCCAGAAGAAGTACTTTGAAGTCGGCAGTTGCTCCAACCTCGGTGACGCACAGGCGCGCCGTCTGCGCATCCGCGTAAACGGCGAAAACGGCAAGTACCTTGCCCACACGCTGAACAACACCGTTGTTGCACCGCCGCGTATGCTTATCGCATTCCTTGAGAACAACCTCCAGGCAGACGGCAGCGTTCGCATTCCGGAAGCTCTGCGTCCGTACATGGGCGGCAAGGAAGTTATCGTCCCGAAAAAGTGATTTTTGCAAATTAAATAGGTGATAAAAGAGGCACATGCAAAGTAAAATGCGTGTGCCTCTTTTGTCGTCTGCTTATAGAAAAACTTGCTCTGATGACCGTATTAAAAAATAGGAGAAATGATGCAAAGCGGAACGAAAGAACACGAACTTTTAAAAGGCGACAGTTTTCGTCATCGTCTTGTGCAAAACTTTTTCTGAGGATATGTGGAAAACCGATTTTCAACTTAAATGAGTGAAAGAATATTCAGCGGTTTCGAACGTATGTATCTCCGATTGCGGACATATTTCGACAGATATACGCAGCTGTG
>UMGH01070444.1_pt1 | contig 15999 bp, 12 predicted proteins | sample 1965231 | NCBI WGS metagenome assembly UMGH01 (sample SAMEA4836068, study PRJEB28245) | human gut metagenome | biome: gut microbiome; material: fecal sample | place: Denmark | collected 2008 | reverse complement strand
TTTATTTTGCTTGCAAAAGTTTTACCGGACAGCAATAATTTATAATCAAAGAAACGATAAAAAGTACCAACTAAGAAAAAAAGCCGCCCATGATTCTCATCACAAGCGACTCGCACCCCCCAAAAAAATTTATGTATTTTTCAAATTTTATATCGACTTATGAACACCGCAACGTACGTCCTAAACGAAGAATGGTAGTACGAGTAATGCCATTTAATTCACATAACTTAGAAACTGTCGTTCCGTACTTTTGCGCAATGGCACCTAACGTATCTCCCGACTGGATCTTGTGATAAACCGGTTCTGCTTCTGATTGGCTTTGCTCGGCAGAAACAGCAGCCAGCGGTTCACTCTGAGCTTCGACTGTCACCGCCTTTTTAGCTTCAGTTTGCTTTTTCTTGTTCTTAGCTACATAATTAACACCCGCATTACACCGCAACGACTGTCCGATACGCAACATCGTTGTTGGTTTAATACCATTCAGACGGCATAATTCACTTACCGAAGTACCATAAATACGAGCAATCTTACCTAATGTATCTCCCGACTTTACCCGGTGATAAACCATCTGGTCGTCTGAAGAAGTATAGATATTACTTTTCCGTCCATTGATTTTCACATTGCGGAATACAAACATATCATGAATGGGAACACCATTTTCAAAATCAATAATCTCAGCCGGATTGATAGCCTGTCCTAAAAAGCGAGTTTCGAAATGAAGATGAGAACCGGTTGAACGTCCGGTATTTCCGCCTAATCCGATCGGATCTCCGGCATGAACAATGTCGTTGACTTGTACTAATTGTTTAGACAAGTGGCCGTAAATGGTTTCCAGTCCGTTTGGGTGTCGAATAACGAGGTAATATCCATATCCGCGGCGTTCGTAATTGCGGATTCTGACTTTGCCGTCAAAAGCGGCGCGGATCGTGTCTCCTTTTTGTACTTTCAAATCAATTCCCCGATGCATCCGGCGGCGGCGAGGACCATACTTGGAAGTAACACGGGCTATAGAATCAATCGGATAAACGAAGGAAGCGCAATTAATCGCGCAAGAATCAGGGAAGTTTGCTTTCTCCGCCTCCCCGCGGAAAGGATCGACCCAACGAGTATTCCAATTCGAACCGTAAAGGTCTTCAGCTGGGAACATCAACGATTCACGTGCTACTTCAGCGTTGAAAGTAGCTTCAGCCAACTTCTCCATGGCGATGTCTTTCTTAAACCCAACGCGTTCAGCCATCAGTTCAGAAACGTGTTGCTCCATGACCATATTTGCTTGATTTACGACGTCGTTGGTTGCTGCCTTTTTCTCCGGTTCTTCTGCTTTCATCGCTGGAAGCATCAAGAAGCCCAAACAAACGGATAATATCGATTTTACTGTCATTTTCTTAGAAGAATTCAAAACTTATAGACCCATTTTAGAAGTATTAAACACTGTCAATCAGCATTCAACAAGTCAAAGTTCGGGATTTTGAATTACACCTCAAAAGAAATTATGGAAAAATTTCCTCAAACTTCGTCAAGAATCACAAATCGATCTTATAAATAAAAGGGAAACAAACACTTACATAGAACATGTTCTACAACACATCAACTAATCAAACGCCAACTAATCGTCCGGGAGAAAAGGATTTTAAGCCTTTCGTTCAAGATCCGATAGGGTTCGCTCAGTAATTGCGGGTCTTCGTTCAAAATCGACAAAGCCCAATCACGAGCATACTGAAGGATTTGACCGTCGGACGCCAAGTTTGCTATTTTCAGCTCCAAACCTTCTCCACTTTGCCGCGTTCCTTCCAAATCTCCTTGCCCTCGCAAGCGCAAATCGGCCTCGGCTATCTCGAAACCGTTATTGCTGTTCACCATAATTTCAAGCCGCTTACGGGTTTCGTTACTCAATTTATAGGAAGAAACCAGGATACAATACGACTGCTCTGCCCCACGTCCTACTCGTCCGCGCAACTGATGTAACTGAGAAAGCCCAAAACGTTCGGCACTCTCAATCACCATAACCGATGCATTCGGTACATTTACGCCGACTTCTATCACCGTTGTTGCCAGAAGAATCTGCGCTTTCCCCGAAATAAACTTCTGCATCTCTTCTTCTTTATCGGCAGCCTTCATCTTGCCGTGCACCATGCAGACCGTATATTCCTTAAAGACCTCTTTGAAGACTTCAAAACCTTCTTCCAAGCTCTTATAATCCAACTTCTCATTACCTTCAATCAATGGATAAACGACATAAACCTGACGGCCTTTTTGAATTTCTTTCCGCAAAAAGTCAAATAATTCCGCCTTCTTATTGTCATAACGATGTAAAGTCCGGATTGGCTTTCGTCCCGGTGGCAGTTCGTCGATGACCGAAACATCCAAATCTCCATACAACGTCATAGCCAATGTACGTGGAATTGGTGTAGCGGTCATAACCAACACATGCGGAACTGTCTGCGAATTCTTTTTCCAAAGCCGAGAACGTTGTTCTACACCGAAGCGATGCTGTTCGTCAATAATCGCCAAGCCCAATGACGAAAAGACTACTGTTTCTTCTATCAAGGCATGCGTCCCAACCACAATCTGAATTTCTCCGCTGGCTATTGCCGGCAAGATTCGATCGCGTTCCTTCTTCTTTGTCGATCCAGTCAGCAAAGCCACCTTCACATCCATATCTTTCAGGAAAGCCTTAATCGTTGCATAATGCTGATTGGCCAGTATCTCCGTAGGAGCCATCATACAGGCCTGGCAATGATTATCTAAAGCCAAGAGCATGGACAACAACCCCACCAAGGTTTTTCCACTCCCGACATCACCTTGCAGCAAACGGTTCATCTGCCGTCCGCTTCCCATATCGGCACGGATTTCCCGAACGACACGCTTTTGGGCATTCGTCAATTCAAAAGGGAGATAATCTTTATAAAAGGTATTGAAATAATCGCCCACAGACGAAAAAAGAATGCCCCGAAGTGACTGTTTCCGCATCTGCGATGTCTTGAGCATATTCAATTGGATATAGAACAGCTCTTCAAACTTCAGGCGAAGTTGGGCTGCTTTCAATAACGAGATGGAAGCCGGGAAATGGATATTCCGCATTGCTTCCGACAAGGATAGCATCCCAGTCTTTTCCAAAAGAGTCTGAGGTAAGGTTTCTGCCAGTTGCCAATTCAGTCCAGATAATAAAGTATATTGCAGGTTCTGTATAGCGCGAGAATTCAGGAACGACTTCTTCATCTTTTCCGTTGTATTATAAAACGGAGTCAGTCCGGAAGCCACCTGACCGGCCTGCTCAACAGGATCTACATCCGGATGTACCAGATTAAAGGTATGTCCAAACTCTGAAGGTTTCCCGAAAATGATGTATTCCTTGTCAATCTTGATTTTGTCGAGGACATAATGAATCCCTTTAAACCAGACCAGATCAATCACTCCCGAGCCATCCGTAAATTTCCCGACCAATCGCTTGGCTTTTCCTTCGCCTAGTTGTTCATAATGAGTAATCCTTCCTTTCAACTGGATATACGGCATATCAGAAGTTACCTCATCCACCCGGTAAAACCGGCTTCGGTCCACATACTTGTAAGGGAAATAATGTAGCAAATCCTCGTAAGAAACAATATGAGCTTCTTTCTGTAATATCTCTGCCTTCTTAGGACCAACACCAGGCAAATAGGTAATCGCACGTTTATCCAGATCTAATATCATAGGTTATTCTTTGGTTTGTTCACAAAGATAAGAACTGTTGGCGAGAATTAAAAAAAGCCATCCCGGAAAAACCGGAATGGCTCTTATTTATAAACCTCACAATATCGTCTATTAAGCTTCAGCTTTTTCAGCTAATCCATGTTTCTTGATCTTACGTTTCTGCAACTCGTAAGCAATCGGAGTAGCAACGAACAAGGTTGAATATGTACCGATCACGATACCCAACAAGATTGCAAAGGTAAAGCTTCGGATTGTACTACCACCCAAGATAAAGATACAGATCACAACAACCAAAGTCGTCAATGAAGTATTGAATGTACGACATAAAGTTGAATTCAAGGCATCATTGATTACCTGGTAACGGTCACGCTTCGGATAAATACTGATCGTCTCACGGATACGGTCGAATACAACCACGGTATCGTTGATAGAGTAACCGATGATTGTCAAGATAGCCGCAATGAATGTCTGGTCAACTTCCATAGAGAACGGCAACAGTTTCCATAACAAAGTATAGAAAGAGATAATACATAAAGTAGTTGTTGTCACAGAAGCAAACGCACCTACCGAGAATGAGACATCACGGAAACGCAACAGGATATAAGCAGCCATACAGATCATAGAGAAGATAACCGCCAAGATAGCGCTGTTCTTAATATCATCAGCCATAGACGGACCTACTTTCTGTGAACTCTGGATATAATCAGAAACGAACTGATCCAAAGTCGTACCGTCTTTCAATAACGGTTTCAAACCTTCGTACAGTTTTGATTCGATTTCCTGGTCGATATTCGGATCTTGTACATCAATCTTATAGTTGGTAGAGATACGAACCTGATCTTGTGTACCGATAGTAATAACACTTACGGCACCATCCAACTGAGCATCCAACAACTCACGAACTTCGTCGGTCTTCACATTCTGATCAAAACGAACGACATAGTTACGACCACCGGTAAAGTCAATACCCTTGTTCAATCCAATTGTCATCATTGAGATAGCTCCCAATACTACAATTGCCAACGGAATCAAATAACCAACCTTACGAGCACCCAAGAAGTTCACCTTCGGATTTTTCAACAAATCTTTTGTCAGGTTCGTAACGAAAGTCACATTCTTCAGTTTGTCTTTTGCCAACAGTGATTCATAAACAATACGAGTCAAGAATACAGCTGTCAAAAATGATGCGAACAAACCAATAATCATTGTAGTGGCGAAACCACGGATAGGACCTGTACCGAAGTAGAACAATACGATACCTGTAATGATTGAAGTCAAGTTAGAGTCAAAGATCGCAGAGAAAGCGTTGCTATAACCATCGGCGATTGCCTTAGCCAATGTCTTTCCGGCACGAAGTTCTTCTTTCGTACGTTCATAAATCAACACGTTTGCATCGACAGCCATACCCAGCGTCAACACCATACCGGCAATACCCGGCAATGTCAATACAGCTTGGAAGGATGCCAAAATACCCATCGTAAAGAAAATGTTTACAACCAAAGCTCCATCGGCAATCAAACCAGGGATGACACCGTAGAAAGCACACATGTAAAGCATCAACAATACCAAAGCCAATACGAATGAAATCACACCGGCGTTGATAGCTTCCTGACCCAGTGACGGACCAACTACATCTTCCTGTACGATATGAACAGAAGCGGCCATCTTACCAGACTTCAACACGTTTGCCAAGTCTTTTGCTTCTTCCGGAGTAAAGTTACCTGTAATCTGAGAGTGACCTCCTGTAATTTCACCTTGTACATTCGGAGCTGAATAAACCATATCATCCAGTACAATGGCAATGGAACGGCCTACATTATCTTTTGTCAGACGAGCCCATGCTTTAGCTCCTTCTGCATTCATCGTCATACTTACCTGCTGACCAGAAATACCCGGCTGCTGTACGAAGTCTGAACTTGCATCCGTAATTACATCACCACCTAAAGCGGGAGAGCCGTCGCGGTTAGTTACCTTCAAAGCATATAATTCGAAGAATATACCTTTCTCATCCATGGCTTTCACACCCCATTTCAGTGCTAAGTTACGAGGCAGCGCATCTTTCACTTGCTTCATGTTCAGATACTCGTTGATCTTTTCCATGTCTTTAGCCTGAGCGTAACCAACCACAGCACTCGGAGCCAACTGTCCGTTATATTGATTCAACTGCAATAAAGCGAACAACGGATGCTGTTTAGCAAATTCTTCAGCAGACTGGTTCTGTTCAGCTTCCGGAGAATCCTGAATCTTTGCCAGCAAAGAGTCTGTTTCACTTGTAGTAGCTGCTTGATTTGTAGAATCAGCTTTTGCTACATTATCTGCTTCGGCAGAAGCTACAGCTGTAGAGTCAGCTTCACTGCTTGCAGCCAATACAGAAGCCAAAGCGTTATCAGCTGCTACCAGTTGCTGATAGATTTCCGGCAATTTGTATGTTTCCCAAAACTCCAGATTTGCACTACCCTGTAACAATTTACGCACACGTTCCGGTTCTTTCACACCAGGAAGTTCGACCAAGATACGTCCTGCTGTTTCCAGACGCTGAATGTTTGGCGAAACAACGCCGAAACGGTCAATACGAGTACGCAATACATTGAATGAATTATCGATAGCACTCTGTAATTCTTCACGTAATACGGCAATTACCTGATCATCCGAACTCTGCGGTGTAATCTTTTCTTTCAACTCGAAAGTACTGAAGATGGTAGCCAGGCGAGCATTGCTATCCAAAGCCTTGTATTCGTCGGCAAACAAGCTGATGAAATCTTTCTGGTTGGAGGCTTGTTTGGCATAAGCCAAATCCAACGCCTTGTTGAAGTTTTCATCCGGGTTGTTGTTTGACAAAGAACGAATCACATCAGGTACACTTAACTCAAGAATGACGTTCATACCGCCCTTCAAGTCAAGACCTAAGCTAATTTCCATCTCGCGGCATTCCTTAAGCGTATAGCCTAACCATACCTTCTCCGTAGATAATGAGTCTAAGTACAGACTCTCTTTCACAGGGTCACCTCCTGCATACTCAACCGCCTTTTTATTGTATCTATTTGTCACAAACGAGAAGGACAAATAGAACAAACAAACAAGCGTCAGCAGCACAGCAAAGACCTTTACAAATCCTTTGTTTTGCATTTTGAACTTATTATTTTTGTTATTACATTATTATATCCAATTTTTCACAGGGTGCAAATATAGAGTTTTTTTTCCTGATTAAGAGGAATTATAATAATTATTTACTTTTTTGATACCTAATAAATGAAGCAAATATCTATCTTTGGAGAAAAAATAGCTTTATTCTTATGAAACATTTATTTTTATTATTGGCATTTCTGCCTTTCTTCTTATCCGCTCAAGAAGATGCTAAATATCTGGAAGGTGCGGTTTCTGTAGAAAACGGAAAAGTAGTTTTCACTAAAGAGATTCAAATTCCTTCTCTCTCCCAAAATGAAGTTTATGAAACAGCCTTGAAATGGGCAGAAGAAAGATTTAATAACGAGGATTGCCGCGTGGTATATCAGAACCGCGACAAAGGCGAAATGGCAGCCACCGGAAAAGAGTATATCATCTTTTCCAGCACAGCATTGTCACTCGACCGTTCGAAAATGAGTTATCAGGTACTTATCTATTGCCAGGATCAGCTTTGTACGATCAAGCTGACCAATATTCGTTATGATTATGATGTTGCTTATCAGAGAGAGCCTGAAAAATACATCGCGGAAGAATGGATTACAGACGAAAACAGCATCCGTAAAGGAAAATTAAACCGTATCAGTGGTAAATTCCGTCGTAAAACCATTGATTTCGCCGATGAATTGTTTACCGGTGCCATGAATGCATTCGGACAACAAGCTATGCAGGCACAGGCTGTAACCCCGACACCATCGAAGGAAGCTGAAACAGTTCCTGTAAAAGAAACTAAACCGGCGGCTCAATCAGGTGCAATTCTAAATGGTCCGGAGGGCTTTACACGAATGGATGCCGGTAATATTCCGAATACATTAAAACAACTTTTGCCGGATAGCGACATGCGCATCAAGATGGCCGACAACAACCTCAACGAAAGCAAGGCTAAATGGAAAGGTATCAGCACACTCTTCGGTAAAGAAATCGCTTCTTTCTCAGCGGATGCTAACTCTGCTTTCTGTAAGGGTGTAAAAGAAGGTGAAATATATACCATCCAGTTCTCTAAGAAACCGTTCTCACAAGATGCAGTCTGGATGATACTGGAATGTAAAATGCAAGGTCTGACTCCGGATGGAAATAACCAGACGGTTATCGGAGAAATTGTAAATGTATGGATAAAATAAACATGGATAATATGAAGAGAATTATCATAACATTGTTGCTCTTGTTCCCTGTGCTTGTTTCTGCACAGGGACACAAAGGCTCTGTGGAGGCTTGTTCCCCGATGAAAAACGGGAAAATATATTATGAAGACCAAGTGGATATGGATGGCATGAGCCAAAAGACCATTTTCAACGGTATCAGCAAATGGGCCAAAAAGAATTATGGGAAAGATGTTTTCCTCTCGAATGTAGTTACAAACAAGAAGAAGCATACGATTCTGGTCAGCTCGACAGTTGAACTGTTGCTCAATGATACGGATAAGACCTTGGTTACCTACCGGATGTTCATCGAATGTTTCGAAGGGAAATATACAGCCAGTATGACGGATATCAAATATGAGTATGATCCGAAGAACGAAAAGAAGCATAAAGACATTCCGGCTGAAGATGTAATTGCCAACGGCGGCAAAGGTAACAAGGTTTCTTATATCAAAAATCCGAAGCTATTCTGTGATGCCACTTATTTTTTTGCTGAAAACTTATTCGGCGACGTCTTCAATTCATTAGACGAAAATATGGAATAAATATTACCTCAGACCATTATTCCAATTGCAGGTAACACCACATGGGATAATGGTCTGAATAATCCACATGTTCTACCGTACAATTATAAGGTTTTATATTGGGTGAACAGAGAATATGGTCGATCCTGAACCAAAAGAAATTCTCATTATACGAAATTCCCATTCCTCTTCCGGATGCCGAAAAAGCATCAGTCAGTCCTTTTCCTATCGTATGATGTGCATACGAAATCGGCGTATCATTAAAATCCCCGCAGACAATCGTATATTCATTGGATGAATCGGCTACGGCTTTTGCCACCGTTCGGGCCTGTGCCGCCCGAATCTTGAAGGCTGCACCTAATTTCTGTTGTATCGTTCCCTTCAAATTTCCAAAGCTTTCTGAATCCATTTCCTTGATAAAGGAAGCATACTTGGAACGGTCTTCCGAAGTCAGCTTGAAAGATTCCAGATGATTGTTTATCAAAGTAATCTTTTTATCCTTGACACGTATGGTATGTACTGCCGAACCATTATACCGGCTGTCGTACTTAATCCGCCGGCTCTTTTCAATCGGATACTTGGAAAACAAAGCAATGCCCAAACGTAATCGTCCCGTCCGGTTCAAATAGACGATCGAACGGTACGGATACATATCCAATTCTCGGTAGATTTTCTTTTTCGTCAGGTATTTGCTCTGGGTATCTTCTGCGTATTCCTGCAGACAGACGATATCGGCTCCCGACTGGGCAATGTATTCGATCGTCGGATTCGGTGTTTCTTCGGTATGAGGTTTATAGCCGAAAGCCATTATATTATAAGTAAGCAGCTTGATGGTATTTTCCTGCGGAATATCATCTGCCCGCGAATGTATCGGGAAATAGAGTTTCACCTGCCCCCAGCATAACAGAAACGAAAGCAGACCGATCCCAATAAAACGCCATTCCTGCGTAAAAAGCCAGTAACCGGTCAGGCATAAATTCAAAATACAGAATACAGGGAAACCCAATCCCAAATAAGCTCCCAAGGTAAATGTCTCCGGAGAAATCCGATCGGACAACGCAGCCAAAAGAAACAGAATGACAATCACGATATGAACTGTCAGGAAAAATGACTGAAATATGATCCGAAAGAATTTCATATACCTTTATTTTTTACTGGCATCAAACAATTGTTTCTTCTCGTCGGAAGTAAGGCTCTGGTAACCCGATCGCTTCAGCTTATCCAGAATAGCATCCAGATCAGCGGCTTCGCGTTGCTTGCGGGCATTGTATTCATAATCGGTCTCAGGACGTTTGTATGTCACTTTCATACGCGGCTTGCGGGAAAAGAGGTTGGCCAGTTTATCAAGCAAACGGTTCAACGGACGGGTTATATCTTTCCCGGCTCGCATCCGCGAAGCGAACAGGATACCAAACAAGGCACCGCCGATATGAGCTAAATGACCGCCGGCATTGCCGGATGTAATAGAAAGCAAATCGAGCAATAGCGTCAGAATAGCCAGATAATAGATTTTGATTCGTCCGATCAGGAAGAGCATGACTTCTTCTTCGCGGGCATAAAACGAAACACCGAAGACAATCGCCATTACTGAAGCCGAAGCGCCTAACAGAAAACTATAAGGCGCCGAATCAGCATAATAAGGAAAAATATTATAAGCCAGCATAAAAAGGAAGGCACCAAAGATACCTCCCGACAAATAGACGCCCAACAGTTTCCGCTGATCAAAATGATTCAGGAACATCCGTCCGAACCAATACAACCACAACAGGTTAAACAGGACATGCAATACTTCGTAATGCGTAAACATATAAGTTAAAACTGACCACGGCTGACGCAGGAATACTTCAAAAGAAGAAGGGAATTCCAGATAACGCAAATAATATGTCCCGTCGAGATTGAACAACAACAAGAAGATATCCGCCAAACGTATCAGCAAAAAAAGGGCAATGTTCACATAAATAATACGAAGCAAGATATCGCCTTCCCGAAAACGGGTTTGTATGTTAGATAAAAAACTGTCCATTACTCAAATCTTTCTTCTTCCAATATCTAATCAACAAATAACCAAAAAGCATACCTCCCAGATGGGCAAAGTGAGCAACGCTGTCTCCACGGAAATTGGCTACACCCATAGTCAGTTCGGCCAATCCGTAAAAGATAACGAAATACTTAGCCTTAATAGGAATCGGCACAAACATCAGATACAGGGGAACATTCGGAAACAGCATACCAAATGCCAGCAAGATACCGAAAACGGCTCCGGAAGCACCAACGGTTACAAACAAATTATAGAAATCAGCTTTGTCCAATATCTGTCCGCCTCCGATGTTCACCAGTTCTTGCGGAGCATTGATCACGTCTCTCAAATCAAAATACCAAGTCAATTCCTGCACCAGTCCGGCACCAATACCCGTCACCATGTAAAAAATCAGAAAACGCTTTGGTCCCCAAACATTTTCAAGGACACGACCGAACATATACACAGCAAACATATTGAAAAATACATGCGCAAACGAATGCGTATCATGCATAAACATATAGGAAATCAACTGAAAAGGATAAAAATCGGTGGCTCCCGGGAAATGCAGTCCCAATAAACTGATCAGATCGATTCCGGCTTTCGGCAAACTCAGGCTTGCCACCCAAAATAAGAGATTAATGATAATAAGATTCTTTGTCACTACCGGGATTCTATCTAAGAATCCTCCGCCATTTTGATTCATCATACTTTATTTTCTTGCGCAATAACTTTGATTTATATCTCGCAAAGGTAAATATATTTTGCTTTTAACCTCAAAAATGAAGATAAAACATCATTCACGTGTAAAAAAAACAGCATTTATTTTGCTTGCTCACAAAATAAAAGTACTTTTGGAACGGTTTATCGTTCTAATTTTCAAAACGAAAATATACTATTAATTACATAATTATTTTCATTATGAACAAAACAGAATTTATCAATTCAATTGCAGAAAAATCTGGATTGAGTAAAGTAGATGCCAAAAAGGCATTAGACGCTTTCGTGGATACAGTAGCTTCCGAATTAAAAGCAGGTAATAAAGTAGCCATTCTAGGTTTCGGTACTTTTAGTGTAAATGAAAAAGCCGCTCGTACGGGTTTGAACCCAAGAACCAAAGAATCAATCGTTATTCCGGCTCACAACGTAGCTAAGTTCAAACCGAGTAACGAACTGAACGATTCGCTGAATTGATTCTATTTTTTCACGGAATAATAAACAAAGGTGCAAACTTATCGGTTGCGCCTTTTTTCTTTTTCCGAAATATCATTTTGACTACCAAATACGCCTATCCATATCTTTTTATCAACTTTATAGCCGTTTTACAAACGCTCCTTTTTCGTATTCAGGCATTTTTCAGCGACATTTTGGCTCTTTTTTCAACAAAACAAACCAAAAACAGGCTTTTTCATGCCTGAAAACGAAGAAATTCATGCCTATGAATTTCAAAAAAGACCTTACTTTTTCACGATTTCCTGCCTATATTTTCCGAAAAAACCCGGCAGAAACGGAAATAAAAGTCCCGAATTTCGGATTCCGGACCTTTTCCATCCACAAAAAGCTCATTTTTTATTCTTCAACCATACTCAAATCCAACTATCAATCTGCTTGTATTTTCACGATCTGAAAAACAGAAGAATAAAAAACACACCTTTCATGCCTATCTTTTCCTCTATTTGTCAATCAATCAGCTTTTTTCCAGCCATTTTGTCAAACCTAAAATCCAAATACAGCGCATAAAACCGAACTGCCCCGTATTAATTCCCGTACAGCGCAAGGATTGAAGAGGTATTTTGACAAAATGACAAAATGCTCATTTAGTAAAAAAGTAAGCCAACGGATTCATTTCCGTACGGATAGAAGCAGTAAATATCAGCGAAAAGACGTACCTTTGCCGAAAATTAGCTAATAGAAGACGATAGATATGGTTATTGAACAGCAAATTACCGGTTCTGTCATTGCCGGTATCAAAGAATTGTATGGTGCAGATGTAGCAGAGACACAAGTACAGTTGCAGAAAACAAAGAAAGAATTCAAAGGACATCTTACTTTGGTTGTCTTTCCTTTCCTGCGTATATCCAAGAAATCTCCGGAGCAGACTGCTCAAGAATTGGGCGAATACCTGGTAAAAAATGAACCGGCTGTAGCGGAGTTCAATGTCATCAAAGGTTTCTTAAACCTGACCGTTGCCAGTGGTTACTGGATTGATTTGTTGAACGAAATCAATGCGGCTCCGGAATATGGCTTTACGAAAGCGACTGAAAACTCGCCGCTGGTTATGATTGAATATTCTTCTCCTAACACAAATAAGCCTTTACACTTAGGTCACGTTCGTAATAACCTGTTAGGATATAGCTTGTCGAAGATCATGGAAGCCAACGGTAATAAGGTAGTTAAAACCAACATCGTGAACGACCGTGGTATCCATATCTGCAAATCCATGTTGGCTTGGCAGAAATGGGGCAATGGTATTACACCCGAAAAGGCAGGCAAGAAAGGCGATCACCTCATCGGTGATTTCTATGTCTTGTTCAGCAATAAACTGAAAGAAGAAACATCGGCACTCGAAGCACAGGGAATGACGAAAGAAGAAGCCGAAGCAGCTTCTCCTTTGATGCAGGAAGCCCGCGAAATGCTCCGCAAGTGGGAAGCCGGAGATCCAGAAATCCGTTCGTTGTGGAAAATGATGAACGACTGGGTATATGCCGGATTCGATGAAACCTACAAAATGATGGGTGTTAATTTCGACAAGATCTATTATGAATCTGAAACCTATCTGGAAGGTAAAAGTAAAGTATTGGAAGGATTGGAAAAAGGTATTTTCTATCGTCGGGAAGACGGTTCGGTATGGGCTAACTTAACAGCCGAAGGACTGGATGAAAAGCTTTTGCTCCGCGCTGACGGTACTTCTGTTTACATGACACAGGATATCGGTACAGCAAAATTACGCTTCGACGATTATCCCATCAACAAGATGATCTATGTGGTAGGTAACGAACAGAACTATCACTTCCAGGTATTGTCAATCCTGTTGGACAAACTCGGATTCGAATTCGGTAAGGGTCTGGTACATTTCTCTTACGGTATGGTAGAATTGCCGGAAGGAAAGATGAAGAGCCGCGAAGGAACCGTAGTTGATGCCGACGACCTGATGGAAGAAATGATCAATACAGCCCGCGAAATCTCTCAGGAATTAGGAAAACTGGATGGTCTGACTCCGGAAGAAGCCGAAGATATTGCCCGGATGGTTGGTTTGGGTTCACTGAAATACTTCATCCTGAAAGTAGATCCGCGCAAGAATATGACATTCAACCCGAAAGAATCTATTGACTTCAATGGTAATACCGGTCCTTTCATTCAATATACACATGCACGTATCTGCTCCGTATTGCGTAAAGCAGCAGAACAGGGAATCGTTTTACCGGCTGCCTTACCAACAAACTTCGAGCTTTCGGAAAAAGAAGAAGGATTGATCCAAATGTTGGCCAACTTCAAAGCTGTCGTAAAAGAAGCTGGCGAAACTTATAGTCCGGCGCTGATAGCCAACTATACATACGATTTGGTAAAAGAATACAATCAGTTCTACCATGACTTCTCAATCTTACACGAAGCTGACGAACAACTGAAAGTATTCCGTCTGGTTCTTTCAGCCAACGTTGCCAAGATCGTAAAGGAAGGCATGGGCTTATTGGGTATTGAAGTTCCGGAACGGATGTAAAATCCCGCCGGAAACCTATTCCATCCAAAACGGAATAAATAATCATTTTGATACATTTCAGTCAACGGATTATAGGGAATATAGACGAAAAAGGCCAAACAGTCTTCGGTTCTCCCTATAATCCGTTACTTTTTCACATAACAATTCTTCTCTAAATTAGATTAATTTATCATTAGTTCTTATCTCAAACCTCTTTATTTACGCCCTATTTTCTCCAATTTGTTTTCTATTTCTTAATTCTTTCCGTTAAATATCCCTAATATTAAGTATCATGTGATACAAGGTACTTGTTATATTCATATATTTGTTTCGCTAACAGATAGAACAATGCGAAAGCAGAATGGAACACAAGGCTTCGAGTATCAGCCCAGATCAGAGAAGTGGATCAGGAAAAGAGAGCGTGAATCTGATGAAAAGTTGGTACAATACCGAAAATTATCGATGCAAATTTGTAACAAAAACAATCCGCATTGCGTCTAATACATAAACATAAAAGCAATGATCGAACTACGAGACATCAACAAGACGTATTTTAATGGAGCACCACTCCATGTCTTGAAAGGAATCAACCTGGATATCGAAAAAGGAGAAATGGTTTCTATCATGGGAGCTTCGGGTTCCGGGAAATCGACTTTACTGAATATCCTCGGTATTCTCGACACATACGACACGGGAACCTATACTTTGAACGGGCAACTGATTAAAGACTTAAGTGAAAGCCGGGCAGCCGAATTAAGAAACCGGATGATCGGATTCATCTTTCAATCGTTTAATCTGATCTCGTTTAAGAATGCCATGGAAAACGTCGCGCTACCCCTTTACTACCAGGGTATTTCCCGAAAGAAGCGAAATGCCATGGCGTTGGATTACCTGGATATGGTCGGATTAAAGGACTGGGCTGAACACATGCCCAACGAAATGTCTGGAGGACAAAAGCAGCGTGTGGCCATTGCCCGTGCCTTGATTGCCAAACCTCAGATTATTTTGGCAGACGAACCAACCGGAGCGTTGGACAGTAAGACGACGGTTGAAGTCATGGAATTGCTGCGTAACGTCAACAAAGAAGGAATGACAATGATCATTGTCACGCATGAACAATCAGTAGCCGATGCGACTGATCGTATCATTCGCCTGAAGGACGGATTGATTTCGAATATAGAAAAAGGGAAAGGTCATGTTTGAATTTGATGATTTTAGAGAGATTTGGAGTACCATCAGGCAGAACAAGCTCCGTACGTTCCTGACCGGCTTCTCCGTTTCATGGGGAATCTTTATGCTGATCATTATGTTGGCTGCCGGGAACGGACTGAGAAACGGCGTGATGCATAACTTCCGGAACATGTCGATGAACAAGGTTCAAGTCTGGAATGGTTACACCAATAAGCCATGGAAAGGTATGCAATCCGGTCGGGTCATCCATTTCAAGGAAACAGACCTGCCGATCTTGAAGAACCGGTTCAAGGAAATTGATCTGCTATCAGCCAACGTTTGGCACAACGATACGCTCTATGTCAATAAAGAATTTATCAGCGGAGAAATGCAAGGTGTCTTCCCCGACCATGCAAAGATCAATTACGTGAATGTGAAATCAGAGAACGGACGTTTCATTAACGATCTGGATATGCGGGAAGAGCGCAAAGTCATCGTATTAAGTCCGCGTATGGCTGAAGTCCTTTTCCCCGGACAGAATGCGTTGGGGCAATACATCAAAGCAGGGAAACTGATGTGGCA
>UMGH01011565.1_pt1 | contig 16064 bp, 13 predicted proteins | sample 1965231 | NCBI WGS metagenome assembly UMGH01 (sample SAMEA4836068, study PRJEB28245) | human gut metagenome | biome: gut microbiome; material: fecal sample | place: Denmark | collected 2008 | reverse complement strand
CTTTCATATTGGTTTTCCAGTATTTTATAATTCTCCGTATCCATTTTAGCTTTCTGAGCAATTAATTCCAATTCTAAACGATCATTATACATGTTCTGTATATGATTATAAACAACTGTTACTAAAATATTAACCATCAGTAATGCAATGACACTAATTGCCATCAATATGCCAACAATCGGTTTAATTCGTGTAGTTATACTAATATAGGTAATCGTCATCGTAATAAGTACTGATACTAATGGCAGTACAGATAGTAAAAGAACTGTACTTGTATCTATACCGTCTTTTGTTGGTTTAAAAAGCCTAGCACTGATTTGCATAATGGAAAAATATAGAAGACGTCCCAACACAGCAAAAGAGATCATGACAGATAAATCATACTTATATGCTCCAAAATCATGAGATATAGGTAAAAGTAGTACAGCAGCTAAAATCTCCGTCCCTCCCATAACCACTGTTAAAAATGCCACTTGTATGATTCCTATTAATTTTTTACATGCAAAATTCGAAAACAGTAAGATCAAATTTACAAATAAGAAAGCAACTGTATTCACAAGTACATTTTTAAATTGAGACAAAACAAATAACAATGTATATCCCAAAATAAACATCCATATTTCTACTTTACGGCTACCTTTTCGTTCAAATACTTGTTCAAAGTAGCTCCAAGCCGTAATACCTTCTGAAGTTAAAACAAACGCATAACAAATTAATGCCCACATTACTGCATTCCTTCCATATATAAGAGGTATTTATTTTTAAACTCAGAATACCGGCGATTTGCCAGATATGCGCTAATTTCTCTATTCGCGTATTTTAACTTGATCAAATCCTTACTAAAGGATACAACATACTTCATATTGATAATATAATTTCGATATGAAGCATAAAAGCTAGGAATTTTGAGTTCTTCTTGCCAGGATTGGATTCCTTTCACTGAAATCAAATCACCGTCTACCGTACAAATTTTCGTTACCCTCTTTTGCCCTTCAAAACAAACAATATCCTCTGATGAAAGTGTTACCACTCCATCCTTTGTTTCAACTGGGATACGAATACTTTCGATATTATATTGATATATAGCATCCTTTAAATTCTCAAAAAGTCGATTTTTATTAATTGGTTTAGAAAGGTAACGAAAAACACGGAAACGCATAGCTTCGTCTAAATAATCCGGATAGGACGTCACAATAACGATTTTTGTTCTAGGGTTTCTTTTCATTAATTCTGCCCCAACATAAATTCCGCTTCGTCCCGGCATTTCAACATCCAAAAACGCAATATCTGCCTTTTGTTCTGCTTTGAGTAGTTCTTCGCCGCTTACATACACTTTCATCTCCGGACGTTTCAGCTTTCCCTTTTCAAAATATTCGCAAACGTATTTCTGAAGTTGAGCTAAAATTTTCGAATCATCATCACAAAAAAGAATTCGCAAAGCTACATACCTTCCTCCTACATGATATTTGATTATACCATGACTTGGAGATTTTGTCACTTTCTACTTTCTGTTCTCTCAACTCTACAAAATGTTGCACAAGCTGCATAATCATCTCTATTTCTTGATCTGAGCACTTTTGCAACAAGTCAGAAGCATCCTTTGAAACTCGATTGGAATGCATACTCCCCAGCAGCAAAAAATCAGGTGTCACATTAAGTTCATCGCAAATTTTCACAAATAGCGCGACACTGGGAGTTGCCTTTCCGTTTTCAATTCCAGACATGTGATTGTTTGAAATATCCAGTTTTTCTGCCAAAATATTTTGTTTTATCCCTAACTTCTTTCGTCTGTCAGATATTCTTTTCCCAATTTCCTTCATATTTAAATTCATAATCTATCACCGAACTTATGGTATCAAATAGCGGTCTTGTACACTGCCACCGTGACAGACAGCAACCACGTGCTGAGCCACTTTGATTTTTCCCTAAGCGGTGCGAATTTCTCCCGCAGCGGGGATAAACTCACCATCACAACGCAAAAGGAGTTCACGGATGGTATTGTGACCGATCCGGCAAGCTATTCCATCGGGAACTCCAATGCCGTTGCCGTTTGGAAATGCGCAGACAGTGCCATTCAACGCATGGCGACTTTTACGGGCGGGCAAACCACCGTTTCCGCCTATCTGCGCCTTCAAACAGAGCGCATCAATTACGGTGAGCTGACCATTCAAAAGACCTCCGAAGACGGGAAAAAGAGCGGCTTCACTTTCAAAGTCACGAGAGATACCGACAACTGGAGTGTAACCGTCAAAACGGACGACAACGGTACAGCCAAAATCAGCGAACTGTCGGTCTTCCGCGACGGCACGGGCACACCTATTCAATACACCGTGACCGAGATCAGCACGCCGTCCTCCTACCGTCAGCCGAAACCGCAGACGATCACATTGACCGCCAAAGGCAGTGTAACCGTCCAGTTTGAAAACGCGTTGATTCGCGGCACTCTCGAAATCTGCAAAGTCGATGCAGACGGCAAAACACCGCTTGCAGGCGCCGTGTTCGAGATCATGGACAGCGACAAAAACGTCATTGCAACCGAGACCACCGGCAAAGACGGCAGAATTTCCGTATCCGACCTGCGCTCCGGGTACTACCGCGAAATCTCCGCGCCGCAGGGGTATGAATTGGATTCCACCGTGTACCCATTCACCGTTGAAAAAGACAAGCAGATCATTCAAATCACTCGCAAAAACACACCGAGCGTCGGCTCTGTTTCCGTCCGAAAAGTCACCCCCGACGGCACTGCCTTAAATGATGTTTCTTTTCTGCTGCAATACTCGGTAGACGGCGGTACTGCATGGTCTCCTGTCCGCGCAAGGAAAGAAACGGATCCGATCTCCGTCGGCAGCTGCACGTCCGAGGGGATTTCCGACGGTGTGCTCACAACAGGTGAGGACGGCAAGGTTACGTTTAGCGGTTTGCAAGTTAAAAACCAAAATGTCACCGTCCTATACCGCATCACGGAAGTGCGCACTAAAGACGGCTTTCAACTTTTGGGCGAGCCGCTGTTTGAAGGCAGTTTGCCGCAGGACGTAAACGGCACCCCGCAGCAGAATATTACGATCACCGCCGTCAACGGGCACCAATTTGAGCTTCCCGCCGCGGGCGGAAACGGGATGCAAACTGCCGCACTCGGTATGGTTTTCGCTGTGATCGGTTTATTCGGTCTTCTATATGTTCAGAAAGAAAAGTTTTGAAAGGACAACTTTATGAAAGCAAAACGACTTACAAAGTTCGGCGCGGTTCTCTCCGCCGCACTGGTTTTATTCTCCGGCATCCTGTCGGTTTCGGCGGCTTCTGTTCCGCAGGCCGTGATTGACACCGGCAGAAAAGCATCCGTATCGCTTTATAAATACGATTTCACCTCCGCGCACGCAGACGGTGTTCTGGGGGACAACACGTACATTTCAACCGGCTACGCCGACGAAAACGTGGAAAACACCCTGATGCCGTACGCCATCGAAGGCGTTGTATTCAGCTATGCCAAAATCGCCGATCTTGCGGTACATGCCGAAACAAAGGACGGCGAACATCAAAATATGCTGCTGTATAAATTGCCGGGCGGCGACAAAACGACCGCGCTTATAAATTGCCTTGATCTCACTTCCGAAGACGCCTACAAAACCGACCGCGGCGACCTGTATTTCACTTCGGATACCTTGATCGATGCGCTTTCCGATCATCTGAACACAGCGGAAAGCCGGACGAAAAACGCACTGGAAGCTTTTATCCGCCAAAACGGCACCTCTATGCCGGAAACGGACAGCACAGGGCACACCTCGGCCGCGGAACTCGAGCAGGGATTATATCTGTTTGTAGAAACGCAGGTTCCCGAAACAGTTTCCAACACCACCGCACCGTTCCTGCTTTCACTGCCCATGACGAGCATTGACGGTATGAACTGGAACTACGACGTTACCGTTTACCCCAAAAATGAGCGCACCGCGCCGACACTTGAAAAGACGCTGCGCGAGTCCAAAGCCGATACCGGCAAAAACGACGGCACGGATTCAATCACAGACGGCTATGCACACACCGCCACCGGCTCCATCGGTGACGTGATTGAATACCAGATCCTCTCCACGCTGCCGTCGATCACGTCCCGCGCCACTTCTTTCTCCGAATATACGTACACGGACACACTGAGCGCCGGGCTTTCGTACCGTAAGAATGATGTTCGCATGGAGTGGTTCAGCGACAAATCCTGCACCGAAGAAAGCCGCGTAGCGGTTTGGACGGAGCAGGACGGAAAATTTGCCGTTTCTTACAGCGCTTTGGGCGATGAATCCGTCATGCGCATCAAAATGACCGACGCCGGCTTAGAGGAGCTCAACAACAGCGATGCGGTTTATGACCCAAACACAAGCTTATACCGCGGTTACTCCGGCTGCACCATGCGCATCACGTACACGGCTTCCGTCTCCGATACGCCGGTATACGGCGACATCGGCAATCCGAACGAAGTCACCTTAACGTGGTCGCGCACCAACACGGCGTATTCGGACACTTTAACGGACGACTGCCATTTCTACGTGTACGGATTAGACCTCTTAAAGCTGTTCTCGGATAACCTCGGCGATTATTCCAAGGTGCAGTTCAAGCTCTACAACACGACCGACGGTTATTGGGTAACCGCAAATTCCGATGATAACGGCAATTACCTCGTCAGCGGACATGCCGAAAGGGAAGACGACGCTTCCGTTTTGACTCCCGGCGGCTCCGGGCATCTTTTCTTAAAAGGTCTTGAAGACGACATCTACCGCGTGACGGAGATCAACACGGATGCAAATTACACGCTGCTCGGGAATTTCATCACCGTGGAAATCCGCGCGAAAGAGTCCGGCAAACTCTGTGCCACCTGCGGAAAGAGCGAACTGACTGCCGAAGCGTTTGAAAACGGCAATGCCAAAGACATGAACGACGATAACGGTTCTGCTTCCGCCATTGTGCCGATCCGTGTGATGAACACGCGCGGGTATCGCCTGCCGAAAACCGGCGATGCCGGCACCACGCTTCTTGCAGCCGGCGGCATAACCCTCGCCGTGCTCAGTGCCGCAGCGGTTATTTTGCTTCTGGTTTTCAAGAAAAAAGACAAGTTTGACGATTAAAATAGCATAACAAGCGAGCCCGCCTGTGTTGAAGCTTACAGGCGGGCTCCGTTTAATTAAGGAGACTTTTATGCACAAAAAGCGAATTTTGCTGCACGTTCTTTTTCTTGTTCTTTTCCTCATCGGCATCGGGGCAGCCGCATACCCGGCGTTCGGGAACTGGTATAACGAGCAAAAACGATCCGTTGTCCTGACCGAGTACGAAAAGGCGCTTGCAAAAATTGAGAATGCCGATCTGACCGACGCATTCAAGCAAGCCGAAATCTATAACGATGCCCTTTTTACCGGCGAGACCGATGAGGAAGAACGCCCGGACTACGGCGAATTGCTCTGCACGACCGAAGACGGCATTATGGGCTATGTGGAAATTCCATCCATTCAAATCCGCCTGCCAATCTATCACGGCTGCACGGAAAACGAGCTCAGCAAAGGCGCAGGGCACCTGCCGAGTTCTTCTCTGCCTGTCGGCGGAAAAAGCACACATGCCGTTTTAGCCGCACACTCCGGCAGAGCGGATTCTAAAATGTTCACCGATCTGGATCAGGTCAAAGAAGGTGATCTGGTCTATCTTTACGTGCTGAATAAAACTTTGACGTATGAGGTAGACAAAATCACGGTCACAACACCCGATGACACCGACGCCATTCAGATCATCGACGGTAAAGACCTTCTGACGCTGCTGACCTGCACGCCATACGGCACGAATACGCACCGCCTGCTTGTGCGTGGACATCGAATTTTCCCCGACGAAACGCTCTCCACTTCTAAACCGTCAGAAGCAAATCCCGAGCACCCCGACACGGCTGTTCACCGATCCACATGGACGAACGAGTACCGAAACGGGCTTACGGAAGGGCTGCTTTTTGCTCTGCTCATTCTCTTGATATCCGTGTTTCTGTATGGCATCATCCGACTGAAAACCAAACGCTCCTGATTTTCTATGAAAGAGATCAATCTGCGGGAATATTACCCGGAGCTTTACGCCGAAGACTCTGTAATTTCAGTCTCGGATGAGATTGCGGAGATGATGCACCGCTCTATATTGGAAGAAAAGGCGTATCAGCGCCGGTTATGCCGGTATCAGGCCTACTACTCTTTAGATTACGCCCTGACTGCGGAAAATGAAAGAGATTTGTTCGACGACGAAGTACCCGAAGACCTGCAGGAGCAAAAGGAGCGCCGCCAAAAGCTGCAAAAATCGTTCCGAACCCTTACCCCCTCCCAGCAGCGGCGCATCTATAAAAGGTACTTTCTTTGTATGAGCTATGTGGAAATCTCCCAGTCCGAAGGATGCACGATTTCTGCCGTTTGCAACAGCATCCACCGCAGCCTCAAAAAATTGAAAAAGAATTACGATCTATAAATCCATGCTAAAAAAATTCCGTCACAGCTTTCACTGCGACGGAATTTTTTATAAACCGGTAAGTCTTTTTCTTTTTGCTTCGAGATAAAAGTGATGAAGCTTATTTCAGCCTTCTACACATCATGCTCGGCCTTAAATTTACGGTTATTTTCTACCAACTCATCGAAGGTGACGGGACGGTAGCCGTTCAGATCCACACCGGCATTCAACACATGGTCCCGACGTTGAATCAGCGGCCAGAAATCCGCCGAGGTATCTGCGTGGATATGACCGTGGATCATGTAAGTTCGTTTAGCATGCTTCCAAGTCAGCATCGGATAATGGCAAAGCGTCAAGCCGTGTACGCCATCCGAAATCTCAAGAAAATTATCTACACTGAGAAAATAGCGGCTCAAATCAACTTTTCCCATCCAAGAGCCGTCATGGTTACCCACGATCAGCCGCTTTTTCCCCTTAAGCCGCCTTAAGATACTTTCAGGATCCGCACAGCGAAAGAACATATCTCCGATGATGTATACGGTATCATTACCATGTACACGTTCATTCCATGCAGCGATCATCGCTTCATTCATGGCTTCCACATCGGGATATGGCCGCTCGCACATCTTTACAACATTAGCATGACCGAAGTGCGTATCGGCAGTATAATAGATCATAGTTGCTCCGCCTCCTATCGTTTGACTACTATCGCAAGGGCAGAAAGCATCTGCAATAAATTATCAATTATACCAGATAATCTTCATTAACCAGGAGAATATCCATGCGTTCCTTTGCAATATCTAACGCCATCTTTATTGAATATGCTAAAAACAACATTCTATGTATGCCCTTATGATAATCTCGTTTATATTATATATTTGCAAGGCAAAAGGTCAAGCGCTGCTTGAAAATGCATCTTGACATTTTACTCCGCCATGATTCTTTGAGTGCAGGTTTTTTTTAGGGCCAATTCTTGTGCTTTCTCCTTTTATCTTCTATTGAAATTCACACTAAAATTTGGTAGAATTGTAATATGAATATCAAATTATTTAGATTTGTGCTTTTAATATTGCTTATTTGACAAAAGATGACAAAACATGACAAGAAAGGCCCCCATGACGCCTAAAAACTATATTCAAGAATTTATTGAAGTATTAAAAATTGAAATTGAAGAACTAAAACAAGCAAAAGATAATAATATTATTTTGAAAAACGGTACGCTCTATAAGAATACCGGCGGGTACAATATATACGAGTTTCGCACAGAGCATCCGTTTTCCTACCAAAGCAATGTCGCATACAAGCTCGTAACAGATTTTGATTCTTTGGATTGTGAATTCGTCTCCGCCCAAAACTGTCAAATTCGCTTGAGAACAATACGTACTTTATCTTTAAATCAGGAAATAATACTCTTTCTGGACCGTACCGCTCTGCCTAAGAAACTTCTGCAGTGCTTTCAAGAAACCTTGAATAACGCCGATCAACGGTATGCACTCGCAGCACGATTATTTAACGGCCAGTTTCAAACTTATACTAAATCTTTACCGAACTTAACAAGATACGGTCAAATAAACGAATATCAAAAAGCTGCTGTAATACGTTCTTTTCAAGGTGATACCATCATTTGGGGACCTCCGGGTACCGGAAAGACACATACAATAGCAGTTGCGATCAAAGAACAAATAAAGCTGGGACACCGTGTTCTCCTTCTTTCCCATACAAATACTGCAGTAGACGGTGCAATGGAAGAACTGGCAAATATTTCCTGTGAAGAATCAATTTATAAAAATGGTCATTTAATTCGAATGGGAACTTCGCAGCTGAATGATTACCCTATGCTCTCCTTAGATAAAGTAGTTGAAATTAAGTCAGATGAGCTTAGCACCCAAATCGGAAACATCGACACAGCATTGCAGCAGGTGCAGGATATGCTCTCTTATCTTTTAAAAATTAAATCTGCACTGGAAGAACGTCAGCAAATACAGAACAAATTGTCTGAGGAAAAGGTGCTATATAAACAGCAAGTAACTAAACTTGATCGATATACAGCAGAACTTCGATCAGATGAAATGGAACTGCAATCTCTGAACATTCAACTCTTCAAATTGGAAAACAAATTTTTCCAAACCAAACGCACAAAACAGAAAATTCTATCCGTAAAAGAGAAAATTAGCTACACCGAGTTTTCTTATAGTGAAAAGCAAAACACTATTGGTTTATTGCAAAGCGAACAAACTACTCTTTCTTTGAAAATTGCCGACTTAGAAGAAACTATCCGCCTTAAAACATCAGCAATTCGGTCTGATCTTACGGTCGTCGGTCTTACTGAGTCAAACTTTGAAAATAAAATCAAAGAGCTTTCCAAAAAAGCAGATGCATTTGAACAACAAATCAATACATTAAAGCAGCAAATCTCCTCTATGCGCAAGCATGTGATCGAGGAAGCCGTAGTCATTGGCGCTACATTATCCATGACATACATGTCTGCCGATTTGCAGGCACAAAGATATGATGTGCTTTTCATTGATGAGATCAGCATGGCTCCGTTACTGCCTATGTTTTTTGCGCTGGGACTTGTTCGCTCCTTCTGTACCTTGATTGGTGATTTTCTCCAATTACCTCCCATCGGCACGCAAAGTAAAAATGAATTGCTGAAATCTTGGCAAAACAGAAGCTTTTTCGACATTGTCGGTATAAATACGGTACACAAAGCCAGAACCTGTGAATTCGTAAAACCGTTGAGCATTCAATATCGCATGAATCCCGATATTGCCTTGATTTCTAACAAATTATTCTACGGCGGTATTTTAAAAAGTGGAGATAACACAAAATCCAAGGTATTATCCGATCGTTGGGTACAAGAACAGCCGTTGGTTTTGGTAGATACTTCAGAAGGCACTCCATGGATGAATCAAGGTTCTAACGGGCAAAGCCGCTGCAACTTATACCATGCCGCATTGGTAGCAACCATGGCGCAAGAATATTTAGACACCAAAAATTCCAACGGCAGTGAGACCTCGGTCGGAGTTGTCGTCCCGTATCGTCCACAAAAAGACTTGATTAATGATATTTTAGATGAAGCTCTGGGTAAAGGCAGCACAAAAAGGAAACGCATCGAGGTGAACACTGTACATAGCTTTCAGGGCGGAGAATATGATATAATTATCTGCGATTCCGTAGAAAGCGAAGGAATGGACACAAACTGGTTCTTTTTTGATGACGACAACGGAAAAAATTCAAGTGCTTCACTCATGTTGAATGTTGCTGTTACACGAGCAAAATCTAAGTTTATTCTGTTGGCAAATGTAGAGTTTGTCGAACAGAATTTCTCAGGACAAATTTTCAAGGATCTGCTGAATATTTTGCGCCAACGCGGAACGACGTTGTCCGTTTCCGATCTCGGAATCGGTTTTCAAACTACAAACGAAGAAAACGAGATTCGTCAGTTACGTTCAGGTATGTTGGTTGAAGCATTGAGTCAATACGACCAAAACAGCTTTTGGGCCAACGTGATTCCGGATTTAAAAAGCACCAGTACCCGCTTAATTATTTTTTGTCCCTTTGTTCGGAAAGGTCGAATTGAAATTTTATTGCCTATATTTAAGCAAATTATCGAAAGAGGCGGAGAAGTGATCGTTTACACTCGATCAGTAAGCGAGCATGCAGGCTTTTATCAAAAAGCAGCCCGAAATTTGATCGATGGTATGCGAAGAGACGGTATTACTGTACGAATCCGTAAAGGAATGCACGAAAAAGTAATACTGATTGATGACGTTGTGGTTTGGCAGGGCAGTCTAAATTTGTTGAGTCACAAATCTACTACGGAACAAATGCAGCGTATAGCCAGCCCAAAAGTACTGAACAGAGTTTCCGAACTACTCGATTTGAATGTCTATCAAAAAATCGAGATAGCACCTGATCCAAGTATGAGATGCGAACTTTGTAAAGGCCTTTTGGTAAAAAGAACAAGTGAGAAGGGCGACTTTTATGGCTGCTCCTCTTTTCCAAATTGTGGCTTCACAAGAGATCTTTAATCATAAATAAATCAACATTCTACTTAAAGGATCACAACAATTAATTTTACTGTGATCCTTTTTTGCACGCAGTTTTATATTTCAAATTTTGAATTTCCACCTCATAAGCACGTCAAATGTAAACAATCTGTAAACAAATGCCTTTACCCCGTTTATAAATCGCCGAAAAATGTCGTGTATAGTGAAGGGAACTTTTTCGGCAGTATGGCAGCGCCGATTATCCTGATCGCGGTCCCGAAAAAAAACTGCCATGCCGGTTTTCCCTTTCTGAACCTTGAAAATTGAATATTAACTTGCCAAATACGTTCTCTTTGCGGTGAGCGTGCAGAGCGGTACGCCATGACCTGTTTTTCAGCGAGCGAAATTTACCGACTCCGAATACCGGGCAGCTCCCGGTTCCGCTGTGACCCGCAAAGAGCATAATGATACTCCCGTCCAGTCACAGTTCGAGCGTGATAAAACCGTCGCAAACAATGAGGGCGGCTCTGACAGACCGTCAGTTGGGGTGAAACTCCCGTGGTGTCGGCTCGCTCCCGACCGTTTGGCAAGCTACATATCGAAATTCCACCTATTACAGCGCAAAATCAGGAGGAAACGCAATTATGGAACGAACTATCCGACGCGGCGACATTTTTATGGCTGATCTAAATCCCATCATCGGCTCCGAGCAGGGCGGTATCCGTCCTGTGCTCATTCTTTCCAATAACCTCGGCAACACGCACGGCCCCACCGTCATCGCGGCGCCGATTACAAGCCGAAGGCATAAAAAGGCGGGACTTCCTACACATGCACAAATTCCTGTGCTCGGCGATCTCACCACGGATTCCGTCGTTCTGCTTGAGCAAATACGTGTTTTGGATAAGCAGCGTCTGCAAGCCCGATTAGGCAGACTGCCGTATTCCTATATTCAGAAAATCGATAAAGCCCTCGCCGTAAGTATCGGGTTATGGGATAAATGCTGAAAACATGGAGTAAGCGTTGCATTTTCGTAGTTTTTGCAAAAAGTCGTTTTAAAAAGTTTTATTTTATTGCAAAAAGTCGTCCGAAAAAGTTTGCAATTCATAATCAAAGTCCCTTGAAAAAGTTCACGATTTGTGATATGCTATGCGCAAAGTTAGGAAAACGATTCGGAGGGAGCCGCGATGTTAAAACGAAAAATAGAAAAGCGATTGACTGAATGGAAAAACGCACCGGGGCACAAGCCATTGATCATTAAAGGATGCAGACAGTGCGGAAAAACCTTTTCCGTGCTGGAGTTTGCTAAGAAAAAATATAAGCATGTGGTCTATCTGAATTTCTTCGAGAATCCGGACTATGCTTCCGTTTTTGCGGGGTCTCTGGACATTGACAACATCGTCATGCTGCTTTCTGCACTGCTTGGAAAAGAGGCAGATTTTGAGACCGGAGAGACCGTTCTGGTGTTGGACGAGATACAGGACTGCCCCGAGGCCCGAACCGCATTGAAATTCTTTCGGATCGACGGTCGGTACGATGTGATCGGCACCGGCTCTCTGCTCGGCGTAAAAGGCTATGGCAAGGAGCCGAAATCAGTTCCCGTAGGTTCGGAAACCGTGATCGATATGTACCCGCTGGATTTTGAGGAATTCCTGTGGGCAAACGGGATCTCCGAGCCGGTCATTGATATGTTGCAAAAAGCATTGGATACGGAAACGCCGGTGCCGGACGCATTACACAGCCGCATGAAGCAGCTCCTGCTGCAATATGCCGTCGTCGGCGGAATGCCGGATGCGGTACAGACTTTTGTGGACAGCAAGCAGATGAACGAAGTGCTGCGTATCCAGCGTGACATCGTGCGTTCTTATGAAGACGACATGGTGAAATACGCGGAAAAGAAAGACAAGTCCCGCATCAAGGAGTGCTTCCAGTCCATCCCCCGTCAGTTAGCCAAGGAAAATAAGAAATTCCAGTATTCTGTTGTCCGAAAAGGCTCCACAGCTGCAAAATATGCCGGAAGCCTGCAATGGATCGAGGATGCGGGGATCATCTCCCGCTGCTATAACCTCTCCATTACCGAACTGCCGCTGGACGGCAACGCCGAAGAGGACACTTTCAAGGTATATATGCGCGATATGGGTCTGTTCGTCAGTATGCTGGAAGACGGCACGCAGTATGACATTCTGCAGGGTAATCTTTTCGGCTACAAAGGTGCCATCTTTGAAAACCTGATTGCCGATATTTTTACAAAGATGGGACGGAAGCTCTATTATTTCCACAAGGATTCCGGCTTGGAAGTAGATTTTGTAATCCGCTACAAAGGCGAGTGTACGCTCGTGGAAGTAAAAGCTGTGACCGGCAACATCAAGAGTACGAAGACGATTTTGAATCATCCGGAAAAATATCACGTCAGCAGCGCCATCAAGCTTGGAGACTATAATGTTGGTCGCATGGGGCAAGTTCTGACGCTTCCATTGTATATGGCATTTCTGCTGAGGGCACTGTAATAACTTTCTTTTCACTTTATTTAATATTGGCTGATTTCAGAAAAAATTGCTTATCGAGCAGAGATTCGTATTATAGCAATCGAATACATCTGTATATCTTCCGTCGAAAAAATGGTTCGCGCAAATTCTAATTTTTTGACAGAGGCACATTCTCCAATACTTGTCACATACAACAGAATAGATTTGCAAATAAAAAAGTCAACGCATATGCAGATAACTACATAGCCGAGAGGTTTTCACTATGAAAGCCCCTCGGCTTTTTTATGTCAGAATGTAGGTGAAACATATACCATATATCCCGCCGAAAGTGGTGGCAAACACCTATAAAGCCCTCGCTGTCAGTATCGGGTTATGGGATAAATGCTGAAAACATAAAGACTTTGTTTTTATTTGTTATCCGGTACAAGTAAGCCCCCATATACTTGCACCACGAGGTGGTAATTTGGCGCACAGAAAATAAAGGAAAGCATATCTTCCGTATGAAACGTCCATTGATCCTGCAAAGCTTCTGTTTTCAGCCGCTTTACCGTTTCGTCCGCATACCCGTACTGAATCGTTCTCGCCGCCGGTACCATTCAAAAGCATAAATTTTTAAAATATTAACATGTAAATTTCAAAATTGTGGACCTCTATAATAAGCTGATTCTTCTATTCTGGATCTTTCAAATGCATCGTATTCCTCTGGATCAAACCCTTGAAATTCGAAATACTCTTTAACACTGTTGTATGGTAATTTCTGACCCAATTCAGTCATAATTTCTAAATAGCAAAGAATCATATTATTGGCAGCAACTGCTGAAAAATGAGGATCTTCTTTTGAATCCATCAAAATTTCTTGTATAAACTGCATCAAATACACATCAAAAAAATCCAAAATATAAAGAAGTTTATCTTTATTTATAGTAATTTTTTCTTTACGGTCCCACATAAATTACAGCCCCACATTCTTCACATACTTGTTTTTCTAATCCAACATTCATACCATAAAACACACAACATTACACTTCCTGGTAGTAGAAAATCGTTGGCTACACCTACTCCTGTCAAATCATCTGCCAGTAACAATGCTGTGGATTCGTAACAATGTCCTACCCACCTGCGCACAGGAAGTTAGTGCAACGACTATAAAGATAGCAAACATCGATATACTGAGTCGATTTATCTTAAGCTTCCCTTCAATGCAGAGATTTATTGCGATTTTCGCCCATTCTTTTGCCAATAAATGACAATCGTAAACATTATCAAGAAACACATGATAATCAAAACAATTATTGTGGGAGTCTCGCTACTGTATTGCGCAGTACAATCGTATAATATCGTCTCTCTCCCCGTGTTGTCTATTTTTACCATCTGGGTATATTTGTACCCTGATAATAACTCGAGCATTGGTCTGCCTTTTTGAATTTTGTAAGTTACGCCTGAAATCTCGCATGTTGTTTTGTGCTCTAACTTTTGAATACTCGTTTCGTTTGTTGCTCTGTCAGGGTTAACCGCTATGCACGAAACCAATTCTCCATCTTGCGTAACAGTCAGTAAAGAATCACCTCGCACAAAGTAAATCTGAATGTCGTCTCCGCACCACTGTACATAATAATTGCCATATGTTTGAAATTCAAATGCCTTTAAAATTTTTCCGCTTGTGTCACAGACTGCTATTTTCTGTGAGCTAAATGCCAATAGAATTTGATTTGCAACGTCAAAACTTACGATTTTTCCCATATTCTCCGTTGGCTCAATCTCACGAAAAGAAATAGAATCATAAAACTCTTTTGCATCGGAATCAGAATAATAATCCCCAGAAAGCGCAGCCTCCGCTGGCATGCATATAAGCGGAAAGGTCACAGTCATCAATAGAAATACTAGAACTTTGCTTATTCTTTTCATAGTCACACTCCTTTTATGACTTTATCTTATCCAGCAATTTAAATATATTAAACACAAACACATTATTTGTATCGCTCCAACCAGTGTGAATTTCTCCACCTGCACCCGTTCCTATACCTATGAAGCTGCCTAATCCATTATAAAAGCGATTCTTTTGTCCCGGAACAGGGAGCGCATACCAATCTCCTCCACCGCCTATTGCTAATGCCCCGATAACTGGTTCTGTAATTGAAGCTCCTGAATTATATCCACTTCCAGACAAATTCCTCACAGAATTAGCGTTAGTTATCATCGAGTAAGACCCCACCAAAGCAGAACATCCAACTGAAGTTGTTGCCGCAGCCGAATATGAAGCCTGAATTGCAACGTTTCCGTGTCTATCTATGGCTACCCCAAATTGTGCACTCATACTCCAAATACCAAATGTTGCTGTAACCTCCGCACCTGTAGAGTATGTGATTCCATAACGAATTTGAGGCTTTTTTCGAGTTGCAGCAGGTCGAAGTGTTGGATTGTCGTCTATCTCTATAGGATATTGTCCGTTACTATCCTGTGCATTTACAGGATTGTTTCCGCAATATGCAAAGAGGTTATATGCAGCACCTGCATTTGCGCCGAGCAATGTATCCGCATTCAAGAATCTACGTGTTGTGGTATCATAATACCTCGACTGCAAGTAGTACAGCCCGGTTTCTGCATCGTAGTAGTAGCCGCGATAGCGGATGGGGTTGATGTTGGCTATGTGGAGCGGGTCGGTTATGGCTTTGCCGCTTGCATCGGTAACGGAGAGTGTGCTGCCCCATGTGTCGTAGATGTACCGCGCAAGCAGGTTGCCCTTGGTGTCGTAAATCTGATCCACGTCGCCGGAAAGGGTGCAGCGGACGATGTAGTTTGTTGTAACGCCTGCCGTGTTTTTATACTGGATGCCGCTCAACGCCCCGAGTGCATCGTAAGTATACCGCAAAATCACACCGTTCGAGCGTTTTTCGCCCAACAGCTGCCCGTTCACATACTGATACTGCGTTGTTACGCCGCCCGCCGTTTTTTCAAGGCGCAGACCGTCAACGTCGTATCTATAAGACGCTGTTTTCCCGTTCTGCGTCAGGCTTGTCAGTTGACGGCCCGTCCACGTCATCGTCATGCCGTCGCGGTAAGTCAGCGGATTGCCGATCTCATCATACGTGATGCTCTGCCCGTTGTAGGACGTCATCAGGTCTTTCCAACCCGTCTGCGC
>UMGH01009681.1_pt1 | contig 16083 bp, 14 predicted proteins | sample 1965231 | NCBI WGS metagenome assembly UMGH01 (sample SAMEA4836068, study PRJEB28245) | human gut metagenome | biome: gut microbiome; material: fecal sample | place: Denmark | collected 2008 | reverse complement strand
GCTTGAGATTTTTGCTGAGGTGCAGCCTATCTTATATAAAGATACTTCTTTTTGAGGAATATCTTTTCTCAATCACTTACTTTTTACTATAAGTATTAAGTATACTCGGCACGAACATTATCGAGTGACCCCATATTATAAATGTGATGAATGTGGGACTTCATAGGGTATTACCAACAGAAATCCGATGATACCAAGAGCAGACGGTATCATCGGATTTGTTTTTAATTGCTATTGTCTATTTCACGATGGTCAGACGGTTGTGGTCAAGGACAACATGGTGTGCAAACGAGATGCATTTACCATCAGAGACTGCGGATACGTCTATACCACGACGGATAAACTCTTCAATAAGAGCTTTGTCGTGAGCTGCTCGAGCAGAGTTGAAAGCACGCAGACCAACCTGACGATTGAATGATTCTACAAGAGAGGTAAGGGAACTTGCTGCAAAACGGGCAGCAAAATCGTTAAAAAGAGAATTGTTCATAATGACTTTGTTTTGAAGTTAAACTTAATCTTCCACATCGTATCTTAACCACCGTGGCTGTCGTGCTCGGTTGGTGCAGATTTAACTGCTCTTGATGTTTCATTTGCAAAGGTACAAAAATTATTCAAAAATCTCTCATCTTAAACGTTTTTCTTCTAAAAAAAACACCAAATACGTTATTCTGAATTTTGCTTCCCGATAAATCAATTCATGGATTATTCATGGAAATTTATAACCTCCCAATAATACATCAAATTGTAAAAAATAAGACAAGAGAGACATATTTTTACGATATTATGTGCAAAAGTCAAAATAAAACCATACATTTGCAAACAATACAAATCATTTTTCCACGTAAGCGATTAAGCTGAACGAGAAAAGCAATGATTGCCCCAAAGGCTAACAAATTCATTTAAAAAAACAACCCCCTAAAAACAGATTGAACTATGAAAAAGAGATGGTACCTCCTTCTTGCACTTCCATTGGTGTTGGGTGCTCCCACCGTGCTATCATCATGCGGTGATGATGAACCAGACCCTATTGAAAAACCTAATAACCCCGACACGCCAAACACTCCTGGCGATAACAATCAGGGAGAAACAAAACTTGACAGTGAGTCGCAAAAGCTTAAACTCCAAGCTACGGCACAAAAGTTTATGAAAGAAGTGCCTGCTGACGAAATGCGTAACCTCTCACAGTTGGCAGACTACGTAAACGATGCTTACATCGATAACAGCAAATTCAGCAATGATGTGGTGACTGATTGGTTTGAAGAGTTAATCGATAGTAATTTATCGCCCGACGGAAAGCCCGACGGAAAGGATGATTTTAGTAAATATTGGCGCAAAGAGTACTACAAGCGCATTATTGAACTCTCACAGTTCAAGGGCAAATTTGTTGCTGGCAAAGAAGGCTGGACAAAATCGAATGCTGACGACCTTCAATTTGAGTTCAAGGATCAAAATGGCATAACTTGCGTATTAACTCTAAAGACAAGTGGCAAAACTGCGAAAGTCTATGTAGGTGAAACATGGGGCGATAGCTATTATGAAAAAATTAATGAAGTAAATGGAGAGGAGTACTGGAAATGGGGTTACAAGATTGAGAAAAACTACGTCTACGTGCCCGAACACATCACCACGACCCTTCTTCAAGGTGGCAACACGCTTGTTTCAGCTGAAGTAAACATTGACCACAGCCAATTTTCAGGACCTGAATACGACTTGTCGAAGGATGCAGTGTCTACCAATGCCACAGTTAAGATAAATAACTATGTGTGGGTTGTAGACCGCGCTGCACATAACAGCAAGGAAGGCTCAGCCTATGTAAAAGGCTCCATGTCGAAAGCTGGAAAAACTTTAGTTAGCTTTGAAGCTTCGGCAGCCGACACTAAACTCGATGAAGATGGCGAACTCTTGCAAGGTGGTACTGCTAAGGTTAGCGTTAACATCTTGGGCGAAGTACAAATAAAAGGCACTTGCTCTAACGTGAAGACGTTTGCCGACTATTTGGACAAAGCCGACCAGTTTGAAGAAAACGAAAGCCAGTTTAAGAGCTACGTAAATCAAGCTAACAGTTTGCTTAATTTGGGCATCTACTTTAATGGTGGAAGTATGCGTCAGGCTAAGGTGCAACTCGAATGTTTTGAAGATGGTTACGCAAATTGGAAAGATTGGACTTACGAACCTGTGCTTGTGTTTGATGACAACTCAACCTATTCTACATTCACAGCCTTCTTCAACGAAACAAGTTTCCGCGAAGTTATCAACAGTTTCGAAGACCTGGTACGTAGCTACGAAAAGCTAATTGAATTTGCTAACTAAATGCAACATGCTTTTAAGTGAGCATAGCTCTTAAAAAGCGTTCTCATCTTTTTGATGTGAAAATATCACTTCATACAACAGCCGTCCCCCTCACCAAGGGACGGCTGCTATGTATCGACAGCCATATAGTTAAGATGAACTTCACCCTACCAACTACTTTAATCATAACCTTTATGCTATTGCCCGTTGTTGCTTGCGCTGAACGGGTTGATAGTTTGCGTCATAATGATTTGGGCGAAGCACAGGTTACGACCATAAAAAGTTTTAACCCACTTAAAGGTAGTTCGGCAGCACAAGTTCATTGGGACATGAAGCAGTTGCAAGCACTTCCGCAAATATTGGGCAATGCAGATCCCATACGCTATTTGCAAACATTGCCTTCTGTGCAAACCTCAACCGAATATGACGCAGGACTACATGTGCAAGGATGCAACAACGGACAAAATGCCATTCTGTTAGGAAAAGCCGTTGTATACACCCCTTCGCACTTAATGGGCATCTTTTCAACCTTCAATTCTTCACACTTCAAGGCATTGCATTTCACCACACAATCGTCAGCTGATAGTCCATCGCGTTTAGGAGGTGTCGTACAAATGGAATTACCTTCACTCCCAATTGAAAACCCTAACATTATAGCAGACAATCAGAAAAACAAAGTGGGTGGAGAAGTATCACTTGGTCCGCTCACATCGCAAGGCACTTTGCAAATTGCGCCAACTTCACACGCCCTCATCACCTTGTCTGCCCGTCAGGCCTACTTCAACTTGCTTTACAGCAAATGGTTAGATTTTGGTGGAGATACTAATAAATATGGATTTGGCGACTACAATGCGACTATCAATCTGCGTCTTGGCAATCGCCACCATCTTATGCTGAATGGTTATTACGGACAAGACCGATTACAAGTTGTTTACTCGGGTCTTAACCAACCCTCTTCATTACATTGGAGCAACGCCGTTGGCGAAGTGAGTTGGCTCACCACATTTAAACATTGGCAGTTAACACAAAGTCTAACCTATTCAGCCTCAAAAAGTCAGCTGAAATTAAACTTTAACGATACCCAACTACACATTCCTGCACACATCAACACACTCAGCTATCAAGCTGCCGTAACCAGTCAACACGCAAAGGTTGGAGCTGAGATATTGTTGCACAATGTGCAGCCACAAAATCCACAAGTAAACAATCGTTATGGCACTGACATTGAGCCACAAGCTCTACAACGTACACAAGAATACACCTGCTTTGCCCTTTACAACACCCCCCTACCTTTTATAAAAGGCATTGAAACCGAGTTGGGCATTCGCACCACATTTTTTCATACTGCCGATTATGCACTTTATGTCAAAGCAAATCCATCGGCATTACTAACTTGGCACATTCGCGATAAACACCGATTGCAATTACAAGGAAGCATCGAACATCAATTTTTGCATCAAACGGGCTTTACCTCTCTTGGCATGCCTACAGAATTTTGGTTTGCTTCGTCACAGAACTACAAACCACAACGTGCCGAAAGCGTTTCGATACTCTACGATGCAGAAACGCGCAACAAAGCATGGCGCTTTGCTGCACAAATTTATTACAAACGCTTGCACCATCAAACAGAATACGATGACAACGTGCTCAGTTTGTTAGAGGGTATCTATTCTCTTGACAAAGCCTTGCTCAAAGGCAAAGGTAAAAACTATGGCTTTGGCATACAACTTACCCGACAACAAGGACGCATCACAGGATGGGTAGGCTATGCCTATGGACGCTCACGACGAAGTTTTAACAATGCGAGGTTTCAAGGCACTTATCCGTCAAACTACGAACGATTGCACGAGTTCAATTTGAATGTCATGTGGCGAGCAACAGCTCAATTATCATTTAGCAGTACAGCTCTTTGTGCATCAGGAACTCCATTCACAGCGCCAAAAGGTTTTTACATGATAAACGGATATGTGGTGGCAGATTACGGACAACGTAATGCTGCACGCATTCCTACTTACTTTAGGGTTGACTTAGCAATGAATTACGAATTTAAGCCTCGCACTCCCTTACAACGTTTCAGACATAGCTTGAATGTGTCTTTATTCAATGCTTTGGGCATTAAGAACACCCTATTTTACCGTCTTAAGACATCGGCAGACACCTTCTATTATGGACCTGTGAGATTTTTAAAATACCCACTCCCTTCATTTAATTACAAACTAAGCTTTTAAAACGCCCCTTTGAACAAGTATTCCCCTCCCCAAAAAACGTTTCAACTCATGAATATCAATAAACAACTCCAATGGTTTCTGCTACTTATGATATGGGGCATATTGCAAACAGGTTGCGCAGATTCGCCCTACGACACCGATGGACCTCAGCTTGTTGTGGAAGGATGGATAGACGCTGGCGGTCATCCCATTGTTTTTGTCACAACCTCCTTACCTTTCACCTCCACCGACAAGAACCAAACAGACTTTAGCTCGCATATACTGAATTGGGCTAAAGTAACAGTGAGCGATGGCGAACAAACCGTAGTGCTTACAGGACGTGTGATGCGCAACTATCCCATTCCCTATGGTTTCACAACGGGACAAATGCGCGGACAAGTGGGCAAAACGTATAAGTTAACTGTAGACTATGCCGATTACCACGCTCAAGCCATTACAACCATCCCCCACCCTTGTCCCATCGACTCGTTTAGATATGCCCTTTTAACCAAAGCCGACACCTTGTTTGAGCTTCGTGCCTATGCCTCACACTTAAACCTACCTACTGGGGGTGCATGCAAATTCTTTGTGATGCGTCGAGGCAAAGACAAGCACTACCTTTCGTGCAACATGGGATTGTTTGCAGCACAAGCTGTTAGCCCTCATGCTGTTTTCCCTGTTCTTCAAGGGCATCGTTTAAGAAATGGAAAGCACGACAAATATTCGCCCTACTTTTCAACATCCGACACTTTATTGGTGAAATTTGCAACCCTTGATGCTGCTGCTTATCGCTTTTGGAAATCATACGAAGAGAACCTATCTCTTTCCTCATCCCCCTTCTTTGGGAGTGCTAATGCTTTGCAAGGAAACATAAATGGTGCTTTGGGGTATTGGTGTGGATATGGAACGCAAGAATATGTTTTTGGTCCTATAGCACCTCAAGGCACACAAAAATCCAAGAAGTGATCTTCTAGTAGTCTGTAAAGTCTAAAAGTTCCATAAATAACCCCTTTCGAGGTTTGGGTTAGCGCATGAGAACCTCAATAGAATGTAATACTTAATACTTATTACTTAATACTTAATACTGATGAACATTTTTGACTAAAGAAACAGACATTTATGGCTAAAAAAACAAACGGCTGTACGCCTAGGCCCAATTGCACACCTACAGCGTGCGAAGTTTGAGGCTATTGCATACGATAACCAGGCATGAGAGTTCGGAGGGACAAGCCTCCTCACTCTCATACCTGGCTACCATATATCACCCCGAATGGGGTGAGGATGGCGTAAGAGACATTGATTAATTCTTATTCAATTAATCAAACACCGAATATTCTCAGTGAGCCGCATTTTGTACCAAGTTATTTTTTTGTTACTAAATACAATAAGTAGGTGTTCGAATTTTATTTTTACATTAATAGTGCGTTGTCGGGATGCAAATATTTTAATCGTTGGATGGAACATAGCGGACTATGTGATTGAGGACGAGAAATACAATCGCGTCCGAGGACGTGCTTTCAATGTGAAAGTAACACTTTCTGAGTGTATAAAATATTTTGAACACCTACTTATTATTTCCCGTACGTGTCGTAATCATATTCCACAGAAATTTCCACATTGAAATCGCGCACCCATAAAAGATCAAAGATAGAGAAGCTGGTATGATCATAGAGATTGTGGAATGGGTATATGAGATGCATGTCGGCAGTTTGTTCTGGGTCTAGCCCATCATTCCAATTGTCGATCTGCTCGTTCAAGTAAAGCATATAATTTTCCGAATCTGGTCCACTTCCATCGCATCTCCAACCTCCATCCATTACCCCATCTTCATAAAATGGCACAAATTTACCGTATTCGCCACACAAAAGGTTCCAAATCACTTTTTCTTTTTTTGACTGATTGGGATGTATAGGAGAAAACTGATATGCCATGAAGCACTTGCCTATGGCCGTAATTTCATAGTGTGATTCCGTTTGCCTCAATGCATTATAGGCAGAAATAACGGCAAGGCGCATTCGCAATAGTTGCTCAGTTAAAGCCTTGTTGAAGTCTCCGAGCAGTTGTTTATAATGATCATCCATTATAAACTCCTTGTCGAGCAACCGCTTTCGTACGGTAAGCAGATGCTTTATCGCCTCTTTCTCACCACTATTTTTATTTCTAAACCAATGTTTCTCATTCAGCCAATAAAGATGGCATATTTCTCTTTCAATTAAATCAATAGATGGTAATTTAAATATTTCCTGTACTGTCATATTTTATAGTTTTATAGTTTTATCGTTTTGGCTAGCAAAAATATTTACGTGCCGACTCAATTATCTATCAATACAAATAAATGCTCATCGCCTCTCCACCATTCTGCACGCTACCACTAAGGTTGTGATAGTCGAGCTCGGGATTATCGGGGAACAATGCAGGGAGAACTTTCTTGATTGAAAATGATCCGTTCATGGCAGGCATATAGAAAGCGAAGACTTAGCAAAAAATTTGCGAAGACCTTTTGAAGAACGAACAAATTCATAGCAAAAGCAATACGTAAGCATTGTCAGCTGCAAAAAATCAAACATCAAATCAGATAACCATTTTCATCCTCATGGAACAGTCCATCAATATCATCATAATAATCATAAAATTCTTCCCAAAGTGTATCTAATCTTTCTGGGCTAGGGTTATCTCCATGCCACTTGTCAGCTAAATAACAAGCTAATTCATGTTTATTATGAATAACTGTTTCTAACTCTGGATTTAAGTAGGTAAAAACACTAATAAGAAGTTCTAAACCAGTTTTTGGCATCTCATTAAACTTTTTTTCCACGAAAGTAATAATTTCTTCTTTTTTCATTGTTATAAAGTTTTATGAAGTAGTCTAAACTTTTCTGACGAAGATTAGATTTAAACTTTTATCTCTTCTAAATTCAATCTTCACCATTGTTTGTGATTCCTTTCTTACATACTTATATAGTATCAATGTTGGATTTTTTAAAAAGAATTTGAAAAAAATTTTTCAGATAGAATTTGCAACCCTTAATGCTACTGCTTATCGCTTTTGGAAATCATACAAAGAGAACCTATCTCTTTCCTCATCCCCCTTCTTTGGGAGTGCTAAGGCTTTGCAAGGAAACGTAAATGGTGCTTTGGGATATTGGTGTGGATATGGAACGCAAGAATGTATTTTTGGGCCTATAGCACCGCGAGGCGTACGAAAAATCAAAAATTAAAATATTGACTAATCTGATAGATTTATCAATATCTTTTGCGCCAGCCTTACCTCTAATGGGGTAAGGCTGGCGCATAACAACATTGATAATTATATCGAAATAACCCTAAAACGTGCAGAGTGAATTATGGATTTTGAACGTCTCCCTCTACTCTGTCTATCATCAATCACATTCCCAGAGAAAAACATTTTCAAAAACTATCCCCACACCTCTTTAGCAATACTTTGCACCAATGCAATTTTAGCCCATTGTTCTTCTTCAGTAAGTTTGTTACCAATTTCACAAGATGCAAAGCCACATTGCGGACTGAGACAGAGCTGTTCTAAAGGAATGTATTTTGCAGCCTCATGTATGCGTTGGATTATAGTTTGACGATCCTCCAACCGCGGTTTTTTTGTCGTGATAAGTCCTAACACCACCTTTTTGTTAGCTGCTACATGCTTGAGTGGTTCAAAGCCACCAGAACGCTCATCGTCATATTCAAGGTAAAAAGAATTGACGTTCTCGTTCTCGAATAATAAAGGTGCAACCACATCATAAGCCCCTTTTGATGCCCAAGTTGAATGATAATTGCCACGACAAACGTGGGTGTTGATAACCAAGTCAGCAGGATGACCTTCAAGAGCCTTGTTGTTTACTTCAAGATAAATTTGCATTAAATTTTCCACATCATAACCACATCCCGTCATAGTTTCCCAAAAGCTTTTATCGCATACCATTCCCCAAGTGCAGTCATCAAACTGAATGTTGCGGCAACCTGCAGCATAGAGTTCGGCAATCACTGTGCGATATGCTGCGGCAATATCATCCATGAGTTCTTGGTGATTAGGATAAACGCGGCGCGTGTTGGCAGTGTTGCTTTCGCCACGGAATAGTTCGGCATAAAACTGTGCGGGAGCAGGAATTGTTTGGCGAGCAACAATACCATCTGTTTCAAACTGTTTTACGAACTTAAAGTGTTCAACAAACGGATGATTCTCTCCACTAATTTTACCCGTCAACGCACACGAGCCTTTTGTGGTTTCTTCATCATGAAAGAAATAGCCGTGGTCGAGTTCTATGTGTTCAACCCCATTTAAGCCCCACATAAAGTCGAGGTGCCAATAACTGCGACGAAATTCACCATCGGTAATCACTTGGAGACCTGCTTGTTTTTGTTTGTCAATGAGTGCTGCAATGCACTTATCCTCAACATCCTTAAGTTCATTGGCTGTGATATCACCATTGTTAAATGCAGCTCTTGCCACTTTAATCTCTTGTGGACGCAAAAAACTTCCAACGATGTCTGCGCGAAAAGGTGCATTGTCTGTAAAGTTTGTGTTGTTTGCCATATTTCCTTTAATTATTTAGTTTGCTAAATGTTTACGGCTGCAAAGTTAGATGTATTTTTTTCACAGAACAATCGTATTGCAAAATACGGGAAATTATGCTATATTTGCAATCATAAATATAACAATTCAGAATTTCTTCCTTCATAATTTAATATCTACAGAATGGGAAATTTAGACAAAACAGATAAAGCCATACTTAGAGCCTTACAAGACAATGCCAAATTAACGACCAAAGAATTGGCAGACAAAGTACATCTTTCATCGTCTCCCACCTTCGACCGTCAAAAACGTTTGGAGCGTGAGGGTTACATCAAGAAGTACGTAGCATTGGTAGATTCACGCAAGGTGGGCAACAATATCATCATTTGGTGTAACATACGACTTAAACAACACACGCACGACTACATCAAAGAGTTTATGGATGCCGTACAGAACATTGATGAAATTACAGATTGCTATAACACAAGTGGCGATTTTGATTTCCTTATAAAGGTACACACGCGCAACATGGAGGCCTATCAAGACTTTATGTTGAACACCTTAGGTAAAATGCACTGCCTGGGCAGTCTGAACAGTGTGTTTGTTATTGGCAATGTAAAGTCAACGACGCAGGTACCTATAAAGGATGAAGATTAAGGAACATGTAACCTTCTTTAATTGCTTGGCTTATCTCCCCTACTTTTCCGACAAGTTCTAAGGCAAAGTTTGTAACACACAAAAAAGCAACACGTTTTGAAGACCCCAAAAAGAGCGTTCAAAACGTGTTGCCTTTTTATTAGTGTAGCACGCTTATCTAAACGAGTCAGTAAGCAATTTTATTTCGATGCTGGGCGAAATGCGTTCGTAAAGAATGTTGTAGACCGCATCAAGTATAGGCATGTTCACATGATAAAAGCGGTTAATGCCTTTCATACATTTAGTGCCATAATAGCCCTCAGCAATCATTTCCATTTCAATTTGCGCAGACTTTACACTGTAACCTTTACCAATCATGGTACCAAACACGCGGTTGCGCGAAAAGTTTGAATAACCTGTTACCAACAAGTCGCCTAAATAAACACTGTCATACACACATCGGTCAATGGGGTAAACAGCTTGCAAAAAGCGATTCATTTCTTGCACTGCATTTGACATGAGCACACTCTGAAAATTGTCGCCATACTTCAAACCGTTGCAAATGCCAGCTGCAATGGCGTAAACATTTTTCAGCACCGAAGCATACTCAATGCCAATTACATCGCACGAAGTCTTAGTCTTAACATAGCTCGAAGCCATAGTCTCGGCAAATGCACGTGCTTTTTCATTGTCAGAGCATCCCACAGTGAGATAAGTAAGACGTCCAAGTGCAACTTCCTCAGCATGACTCGGTCCACCAAGAACACCCAAATTTTCATCAGGCACATTGTAAACTTGACGAAAGAATTCAGAGCAAACCAAATTTTCATCAGGCACAATACCCTTAATGGCAGTGATGATAAACTTGTCGTGTAGCTTTACCTTGAGCTTCTTCAAATGATTTTTGAGGTAAGGCGAAGGTGTAACAAACACCAATGTGCGACATGAGCGTACAATCTCATTGATGTCGGTAGAGAAAGTAATGCGCGAAGTGTCGAAGTGTACGCTTGTGAGATACGATGGGTTGTGTTCAGTGCGTACAAAGTCGTCGATGGCATCTTGCCTTCGAATATACCAATGCAGATGCTCCACTTTTTCAAGTAGCATCTTGGCTATGGCGGTGGCCCACGAGCCGCTGCCCATCACAGCTATGTTTCCTAAGTCGTACACGATGTTAATATGCTAATGAGCTAATGAGCTAATAGGGGGGGAAGTAATTAACGTGTGTCACATCACACGTTCCAAGCCTCAATGTCCTGCACGCTTGGTTTCGTGATATCGAGTTTATACTTCTTAATCACTTCGCCAATCTGTTGCTGAATCTTTTGAGCCTTCACGTCCTTAAGGTCGCTTACCAAGTAGTAACCCACCTTTTGGAGTATAGGAACGAGTTCTTCAGCAATGCCTGCAGCCACATACTTGTCTGCCTTATCGCGTGGAGCCTTCTTTTCAGGACGCATTTGCGGGAAGAAGAGCACTTCCTGAATTTGAGTTTGACCCGTCATCAACATCACCAAACGGTCAATGCCAATGCCGATACCCGATGTAGGAGGCATACCATATTGTAAAGCACGGAGGAAGTCTTGGTCAATGAACATGGCTTCGTCATCACCCTTTTCAGAGAGGCGGAGCTGATCTTGGAAGCGTTCTTCCTGGTCGATGGGGTCGTTAAGTTCAGAGTAAGCGTTAGCCAACTCCTTACCATTAACCATCAACTCAAAGCGTTCAGTGAGTGTGGGGTTATCGCGATGCTTCTTTGTGAGCGGCGACATCTCAATGGGGTAGTCAGTAATGAAGGTCGGCTGAATGTATGTGCCTTCGCAGAATTCGCCGAAAATCTCATCAATAAGCTTACCCTTACCCATGGTGTCGTCAATTTCCATGTTGAGTTTCTTGCAGATTTCGCGAATCTCGTCTTCGCTCTTACCATTAAGGTCATAGCCAGTCTTTTCTTTAATAGCATCAAGAATGGGCAAACGACGGAAGGGAGCTTTAAAGCTAATGGTCTTACCATCAATAACACTTTCGGGTTTACCATTAACAGCCACACAAATGCGTTCAAGGAGTTTTTCGGTGAACGACATCATCCAATTATAGTCCTTATATTGAACATAGAGTTCCATACAAGTAAACTCAGGGTTGTGGTTGCGGTCCATACCCTCGTTACGGAAGTTCTTACCGATTTCGTATACACCCTCGAAGCCACCAACAATAAGACGCTTCAAGTAAAGTTCCGTAGCGATACGGAGGTAGAGGTCAACATCGAGTGAGTTATGGTGTGTAATAAACGGACGAGCACTTGCACCACCAGCAATAGGTTGCAGGATTGGTGTTTCAACCTCAGTATATCCAGCTTCATCAAAATATTCGCGCATGGTTTTAATCACCTGCGTGCGCTTCATAAAGATGTCTTTAACGTTGGGGTTAACCAAGAGGTCAACGTAGCGCTGACGGTAACGAAGTTCAGGATCGTTAAAGGCGTCATAGGTAACGCCATCCTTTTCCTTAACAATAGGCAGCGGCTTCAAACTTTTAGAGAGGAGTACAATCTCTTGTGCATGTACCGAGATTTCGCCCGTTTGTGTGCGGAACACAAAACCCTTAACACCAATAAAGTCGCCCAAGTCGAGCAATTTTTTGAATACTGTGTTATAGAGAGTCTTGTCTTCGCCAGGGCAGATGTCATCGCGAGTAACGTATACCTGTACACGTCCCTTTGAGTCCATCAATTCGGCAAAACTTGCCTTACCCATTACGCGACGTCCCATAAGACGTCCAGCGATGCAAACTTCGCGTCGTTCTTCTTCGTTAAAGTTATCTTTAATGTCATCGCTGTATGCCGTTACTTGGTATTCGGCAGCGGGATAAGGGTTAATACCCATATTGCGCAATTCCTCAAGAGAGTTGCGACGTTGTATTTCTTGTTCGCTGAGTTCTAAAACGTTCATTGCTATTTTTTTTTGAATTTGGTGCAAAGTTAGTGCAAATTGAGCGCAATACAAAACGAAAGCCAAAGGTTTTCGATTTTGTATTGCCGAAATGCAGCCTAACTTATGAAAAGTTAGTGCAAATTGAGCGCAATACAAAACGAAAGCCAAAGGTTTTCGATTTTGTATTGCCGAAATGCAGCCTAACTTATAAAAAGTTAGTGCAAATTACTTACTTTTCCCTCGCGCGCGCGTTCCTATATATATACTTATATTTTTCCCATCTACTTTTCTTGCGCCAGCTCAACCCCGAAAAGAGTTATTCATGGAAATTCAAAAAAAATAATTCATGGAAATTTATGGCTCCTTGATGGACATTTTTGACCAAACCCAAGCGCGAAGCGCAAAATAAACATTTATGACAACCCCAAGCGCGAAGCGCAAATAAAAAATACAAAATCGCCCATAGCTTTGCAATGACTTTTTGCAAAACCATGGGCGATTTCAATTACTTATATAGTAGCGATTTTTTTATTTGCCAAGCTCAGTGGCATCTCCTTCGTAGTAAGCCGAAGTGATTTGACCACTAATATTTCCATCGTAGTTAATGTTGGCATTCTTCAAAGCCTTCCACACAGCAGCTTTGTTTTCGTCAGAGAGTTTGTAGAACGTATGAATTTCCACGGTAAAGCCATCGTTGTATCGGCGTTCGAGTGCTTTGAGCAGTTCAGTAGTAACACCTGTGATATTGATGGTTACACCATTGTCTTGACGTTCCACCTTTACGTTAACTTGGGCACCAATGGCACGATCGTAGTCTTGCACTTCAAAGTACTTTTCAAAGTATCTTACCACCTCGTTCGTATCGGCATTCTCAACGGTAGAATCTTTGCTAACAGGGAGGAAAATCTTTACATCCTTAGCTTCCTTAAGATGTACAGAAGTCTTAATTTCTCCCCAACCATCGTGTTCTTGTTGGTGAATGTCAATACCCAAGTTTTTGCTAAAAGGCTTGATTTTGTAATTCACGGGGAAGTACTCCATCAGTTGGTCGTAGGTGAGTTGTGCACCATTCTCGCCAAAGGTAATTTCTCGGTATCCCTCATCTCGGCAAGCATCACAAGCCTCCTTAATATCAGCCTTGTCGGTGAGCAAACCATCGATGTGGAAACCATTATTCATGTCTTTGGCAATGTACCAAATTACGTGAATATTCTTTTCGTTTAGAGTGGGAGAGATAGGATTGGTTCTTTGATAATACTTTGCCACCTGTTTCTGAATGTTGGCAGTTGTGGTATCTCCCGCAGCAATAAGGGTGCGCATTGCCGAGCCATCAGTGCTCAACAAGTAGGTGTAGTCGTTGCCTTTGTTAATGGTAATGTAAGGGCAGTCGGTGTAAGCCTTACCATTTTTCACTGCATTTAAATAACCTGTGGCAGGTGTAACGTAACCTAAGCGTGGATCCCACCTTCACGTTGAAGTAAATAACATTTACTACAGGCGAAAGCGGATTCTCTGTAGCACGAGTTGTGGTGCTGACCTTTTCGAGATTATTAAGTGCATACACACCCATATATACCTCTGTGCTTGGAGTTTGGTTCAACGAGGAATCTGTGTTCGCTACATCATCTGTGTTTGAGCAAGCAGTGAACATGCCAACTGTTGCCAATGCGAGTAATAATTTCTTGAAGTTCTTCATAAGAGCTATAAAGCGTATTGAACAACACACCTAAAATGAAGGCGTGTTGTTCTATAGGGAAATAAATGTTTTGCGCGTTTTTTTACTTACTAAGTTTCATGCCAACATACATGCCACTGTAGTTGCCAAGAATTGATGAAACTGTGCTCATGCTGCTGCTTTTGCTCAATGCAGAAACCGTTTTAAGGAGATTGAGCATTTTGTTGCCTTCCATCAACAAGCAGAGCTGACCATTTTGCATAGCTACGTGCGGAGTCATTTGTGCGAGTCCAGCAAGGTAAGTCAATGTCATGGTCTTTTTCTTTGTGTCGAGTGTGTAGTTACCGCTAATGGTGCGTCCACCAATGTTTGCAGTGTAAGTGTTGTCGCTATTAAAGGTGAACGAGCATGAACCATTTTTAATGCCTACTTTAGCAAGTTGTGTATTGATGTCGTTCTCAATTTTATTAGCAGCTACAGCACCACCAGCTTTAGCCAAGAGGTTTTCGCTTTCGAACACGCAGTTAGCGCCCGAGTAGCTCCAAGTGCCTTCTATGCTCTTTTGCGATAAAGTAGTGCTGGTGCCTAAGAGGTTACCCAGCAAACTGCCCAAGATAGAAGTACCTGTATTAACGGCAGTGTTTGAACCTGTGGTATTGTTGTTGAAAATGCTTTGGTTTGTGCCTTGCGAGATGTTGCCTGTTGTGCCACAACTGGTAAATATCATTGCGCCAGCCATGAGTGCTAACGAAATTGTAATCTTCTTCATTTCTAAATGTTTAGTTAGAGTGTTTGTAAACTTTTTCAACGCAAAAGTACTAAAAAAAGCGCAAACCCAATAAAGTTTTTGCGCTTTTATAGACGAATGCGGCTTTTTTGCCGATATTTTGCTTGATTCTCAATTCATTTAGACAGATATAAGAACCAGGTTTTATGCTTTAAGCCTCCTGTTCTGCCAATGGGTTCCAACCTTGTGCTCGCAAGTCAAATTCATTTCCATCGCGTGTAATGAGTTTGCTACCCAGTGCGGCTTCCGTGATGTGACCAATCACCTTCACATCTTCTAATTGACTAACACGTTCGTGGTCGGTAAGGGGTACGGTGAATAACAACTCGTAGTCCTCTCCCCCATTGAGTGCTGCTGTGTACACATTAAAGTTAAACTCCTCGGCAGTGACTGCTGTTTGGTAATCGATGGGGATACGTTCCTCGTAAATGCGACATCCCACTTGGCTATTTTTGCAAATGTGCATAGCCTCGCTCGAGAGTCCATCGCTAATGTCCATCATAGCAGTAGGACGAATGCCTGCTTCGTGTAGTCTACTAATAATGTCGCGGCGAGCTTCGGGTTTAAGAAAACGCTCAATGAGATATTCGCGTCCTGAAAAGTCGGGTTGAGCAGCCGTTTCAGGATTACCCTTTTGCGACTCAAACACACGCTTTTCACGTTCCATGAGTTGCAACCCCATGTAGGCAGCACCTAAGTTGCCACTTACACAAAGTAAGTCGGTGTTTTTAGCTCCTGAACGATATACGATGTCTGCAGCATTCGCCTCGCCAATACAAGTAATGCTAATGGCAAGTCCTGTAAGTGACGAGGTGGTGTCACCTCCCACAATGTCAACGTTATGACGTTGGCAAGCCAAACGCAAACCCGCATAAAATTCTTCAAGATGTTCTACCTTAAAACGGCGTCCTACGGCAATGCTCACCAAGAGTTGGCGTGGTGTTCCGTTCATGGCATAAACGTCCGAAAGGTTTACCATTGCAGCCTTATAGCCCAAGTGTTTAAGTGGCGTATAAGTAAGGTCGAAGTGA
>UMGH01061309.1_pt1 | contig 16088 bp, 10 predicted proteins | sample 1965231 | NCBI WGS metagenome assembly UMGH01 (sample SAMEA4836068, study PRJEB28245) | human gut metagenome | biome: gut microbiome; material: fecal sample | place: Denmark | collected 2008 | reverse complement strand
TCCGGGAAAAGGAAGCTGTTTTTTCTTACATTGCTCTAATGGAAGACCAACGGCAGGCTGTGTATCAGTACCAGAGTCTGATATGGCATTTATATGAAATATAGGTGAGGATTGTGGGATAGTGATTGAGTAATCACTATCCCAATGCTATATCAAGAACCATCATAAGTGCAAATCCTACAGCGGCACCTATAGTTCCTATATTGCTGTGTTCGCCGTTCTGTGATTCAGGAATAAGTTCCTCTATTACAACATACATCATAGCTCCTGCTGCGAAAGAAAGCAGATAAGGAAGAACAGGCGTGATAATACCAGCAATAAGAATTGTTATGAATCCGCCGACAGGTTCAACAACACCAGAAAGCACTCCGCATATGAATGCTTTCTTCTTACTCATGCCCTCACCACATAATGGCATTGATATAATTGCTCCTTCTGGAAAATTCTGTATTGCAATACCAATTGCAAGAGCCATTGCAGCAGTAGCAGTTATTCCTGAATCCTTCATCATTGCGCCGGCGAATGCAACACCGACAGACATGCCCTCAGGAATATTATGTAATGTTACGGCGAAGAGCATCATGGTAGTTTTGGATATGGAATTGGTTCTAATACCTTCCTGATTCTTGCTTTCAATATGCATATGTGGAATGACAGTATCAAGAAGCAGAAGAAAGAATATTCCTGCGAGAAAACCAACCAGTGCAGCCAGCCATTCCGGAGCACTGCTTCTTTTTGACATATCTATAGATGGTATAAGCAAAGACCATACTGATGCGGCAATCATAACTCCTGCCGCGAATCCTAAAAGCATTTTCTCAAACTTTGGAGCAATCCGTTTTTTTAAGAAGAACACCATGGCAGAGCCAAGAGATGTTCCGATAAAAGGAATTGCTAATATTATAAATTCTGACATAAAAGCTCCTTTCTATGCAAGTTAGGAATAACTAACATAATCATTATAGCATTTAAGGGTTTATATTACAAATGTTTTATCAAAGGGAATGATTATATACAAAAGTTACCTACAACGACTTTTTAAAATATAAGTTTCTTGAGACGACTTTTTATGTTAAAATGTTTCTATGATGTCAGGAGGTGCGGAATTTGGATAAAATGACTGGTGATAATGTGCTTAAATCTTTATTTCATCTGAACAGATATGTGTCAGGCACTAAAACTGACCGGCATAATCATGCTTATGCAGAATTGCTGTATGTATCTGATGGAAGTCTTACACAGCATATAAGTGGAGATGATGTACATATGAAGAAAGGTGATGTATGCCTTATTAATTCGGATTGTGTACATTGGGAAAGCTTTGAGGATGAAGCTGCATTTGTAATAAGACTTGAAGTATCGGATGTGATTGTTAAAGCACTTATAACGAATTCAATGGCAGATGAACAGGCATCTGATTATATTAAAGAGCTGGGGAAAGCATTAAAGAACAGCGGATACATACACTTTACATTCAGAAATCATTATGATAATGAATTAAAAGATATGCTGACGGCTCTTATTAATGAGTGTGGTGTGGCGGATATGGCGTCTGCATATATATGTCAGGGACTTATGCTTAGGATTCTGTGGCGGCTAGGAACAGTATATGAGTATGCACAGTCAAGATACATAAGAAAGAAAATTAACTGGCTTTTGCATCAGGAAATTACAGATTTTATTGAAGATAATATGAAAGATGTTACAATAGATATGCTTGTTGAAAGATTCGGTTATCAGGAGGATTATTTCAACAGGTTTTTAAAGGCACAGACAGGTATGACTTTCACGGAATATCTGCAGGATTGCAGATTGAACAAATCGGCCATTCTCTTAAAAGAAGATTCAATGGATGTTGATGAGATTATAAAGAAAGTCGGATATAGAAACAAAGGATATTTTTACAGGATATTTACTGAGAAATACAACATGACACCTGCAAAATTCAGAAAATATATTAAAGAAAAGGAGTTTACGATATGAGTGATATGTATAACAATCCGGTACAGAGAGGATTCTTTCCAGATCCTTCGGTAGTAAGAGTTGGAGATGACTATTATATGGCTAATTCAACATTTCAGTATTTCCCTGCAATTGCAATCAGCCATTCCAAGGATATGATTCACTGGCATGTAATTGGACATGCAATTACAGATTCAGAAGAACTTGATTTAAGAGATATTAAAGACTCACATGGCATATGGGCACCGGATATTAATTATGTTGATGGTAAATTCATTATAATGGCAACTTTAAGGCTTAACGGAGATGGCAAAAGAGATAATAATGTATTAAGACGCCAGCTTGTTGTAACATCAGATAAGCCACAAGGACCATATTCAAAGCCAGCCTGGCTTGAGGTTGACAATATTGACCCATCTTTATTTGTTGATGATGACGGTAAGAAGTATCTTCTTATAAGTCCGGGAATCAATCTTTTACCACTCAGTGATGACTGCACTAAGGTTACAGGTGAAAGCGTGTGCGTATGGCCGGGAACTGGAGAGAGATGCCCGGAAGGACCACACATTTTTAAGAAGGGTGAATATTATTATGCAATGCTTGCGGAAGGCGGCACAGGCTATGGACATGGAATCAATGCTGCCCGTTCAAAGAATCTGTATGGACCATATGAGGAATCACCATATAATCCTGTATTAAGACAGTTTAATCCGGATGCACCGATTCAGAGAACAGGACATGGCAATATAATTGAGACACAGGACGGAAGCTGGTGGTGTTATTATCTGTGCGGAAGACCTAATCAGGGTAATTATACAACAATAGGAAGAGAGACAGCACTTGACCCTGTAACATGGCTTTCAGATGGCTGGTTCGTGATTAATGACAGGAAAGGACCAAGCCTTACACAGAAAGCACCTGAATTACCTGAATGTACATTTGAAAAGTGGACAAGAGATGATTTTGATGATGATACTCTTAATCTTAACTGGGAGTTTGTAAGAAATCCTGTTAGGGGTAATTATTCTCTTACAGAAAGAAAAGGATATTTAAGGCTCTGGACAATGGATGGAACTCTTAATGAGATAAGGGCTAAGAATACTCTTGTAAGAAGAGAACAGGAATTATCGTATACAGCACATACAAAGCTTGACTTCTATCCTGAAAAGGACGGAGAACAGGCAGGTCTTACCTGTTATTATAGTACTGCGACTTATGTAAGATTTTCACTATGCTATGAGAATGGAAGAAAATTGCAGCTTGTGATTAACAGAAACCATGGCGAGGAGCTTATCTCACAGGTGGACAATATAAAGGAGCAGAGCATATACTTAAAGGTTGTAGTTGATAAACTGACAAGAAGCTTTTTCTACAGCTATGATGGTGAACAATGGGAACCTGCAGGAGTGCTTGAAAATTGCATATATCTGTGCGATGAGGGTGTGCCTGATGACAGAAAGCGTCATACAGGAACGCTTGTTGGAATATATGCCAATAATGGTGGCTGCGGAAGCAGGATTCCGGCAGATTTTGATTATTTTGAATATGAGGACTAGATTTTATGAGTTTTGATTGTGTGGTTATAGGCGGAGGTGCAGCCGGAATGATGGCTGCCATACAATGTAAAGAGAATAATATGCAGACTGTGATTATAGAACACACAGCAAAGCTTGGAGCTAAGATATTAAAGACTGGGAATGGCAAATGTAATTTCTCCAATACATTTATGACTAAGGAAATGTATCAGAACAATAACGCAGATTATGCGATGGAGATTATTAACAGGTTTAATGTTGATGATACAATACATTTTTTTGAGGGCTTAAGTGTATATAAGAAGGAACGTAACGGTTATCTGTATCCGAGGTCAGAGATGGCGGCTTCTGTGGCGCTGGCGCTTACAGGAAAGATACAGGCACTTGATATTCCGGTTTTTTTTGAGACATCTGTTAAAAGAATTGACAGGGCAGGCAGCGAATATGTGTTACAGCTTGAGGGTGCGAAGACTAATACAATTAAGACTAAGACAGTGATTCTTGCATGCGGTTCGGCGGCTTCACCGTCTTCTGGTTCTGATGGAAGCGGTTATAAGCTTGTCAGGAAACTTGGAGTTAAAGTTGTTAAGCCACTTCCGGCTCTTACGGCACTTGAATCGGACAAGAAGAATATGAAGCTTGCAACGGGTGTAAGAGCACTTGGAAATGTTAAGATTATGGCAGCAGGCAGAGTGGTTGCTGAGGATACTGGCGAGATTCAGTTTACTGATTATGGAATATCAGGAATCCCTGTTTTTCAGGTGAGTCGTTTTGCTGTCAGGGCGATGGAAGAAGGTCAGAGGGTTGAAGCTCTTGTTGATGTGGCAGCAGATATTAAAGGAGATGACCTTTTATCAATGCTAAAATGTGCTGTTAATACAAGAAAGCATCAGTCAGTAAGCGAAAGCCTGTCAGGGTTGTTTAATAAAAAGCTTGTAATGATGATATGTAAAGATGTTGGAATCGATGGTAATTCATCAGCTTCTGATATAGATGACGACATATGCCAGAGACTTACAAGATATATGAAATCCCTCCACTACCATATAACAGGATATAAGGGAAATGATTATGCACAGGTATGTCAGGGTGGTGTTGATGTATCCGGACTGAATGAGAATCTTGAATCAGTTGATAACCCTGGGATATTCTTTGCAGGGGAGCTTGTGGATATAGACGGAAGATGTGGTGGTTATAACCTTCAGTGGGCATGGAGCAGCGGCGTGGTTGCTGCTAAGTCAGCGTTTGATTATTGTAACAGACAGGAATAAGAATAATGGAAAAGAAATGTATTAAGATTAGTAATATAAAGATATCTCCTGATAAAGATACAGCATTTTTAGAAGGAGTCATAAGAAAAGAATTAAGACTTGGAAAAGATGCACAGATTGATTATGAAATAGCAAAAAGGTCACTTGACTGCAGACACAAGCCTCAGGTTATGCATATATACAGTGTCGAAGTGTATAAGGTGGTGCGTTCTGGCAGGGAAGAAAAGCTTGAGAATATAATTAAGAAATCAGGCTGCAAGAATGCTGTTATGTCTAAAAGGGTTATCTATAAGTTTCCTGTTACTGCGACAGAAAATATTGATGAAGATAAAAGACCTGTAGTTATCGGATTTGGACCGGCAGGAATATTCTGTGCTCTTGAGCTTGCCAAAGCTGGGCTTAGACCTGTTGTATATGAGCGTGGACAGGATGTTGATACAAGAACGAAGAAGGTTGCACAGTTCTGGGAGACGGGGGAGCTTGATACAGAGTGTAATGTGCAGTTTGGCGAAGGCGGAGCAGGCACATTTTCTGATGGAAAGCTTAACACACAGATTTCAGATACATTTGGAAGAATAAGATATGTTCTGCAGAGCTTTGTAAAGTTCGGTGCATCAGAAGATATTCTGTATGCCAATAAGCCACATATAGGAACAGATGTGCTTGCGGTTGTAATTAAGAATATAAGACAGCATATTACCGCGCTTGGCGGTGAAGTTAATTTTGGAAGCTGTCTGAAAAGGATAGATATTAAAGATGGAAAAGTGTGTGGTGTTGTCATAGCTGACAAAGATGGCGAGCATGCAAGAAAATGCAGTAAAGTGTGCCTTGCAATAGGTCACAGTTCAAGAGATACATTTGAATATCTTCACAGTGAGAATATAAATATGGAGCCGAAGCCTTTTGCGGTTGGAGTAAGAATAGAACATCCACAGGAAATGATTAATTATAATGCTTATGCAGATGCTGCATATGAGCTTCCGGCGGCTGATTATAAAGTTACTTACAAGACTAAGAATACAGATAAAGAACGCGGTGTGTATTCGTTCTGTATGTGCCCTGGCGGTTATGTTGTTAATGCTTCATCAGAGAACGGCAGGACATGTGTTAATGGAATGAGTTACTCAGGCCGTGATTCCCACAATGCTAATTCAGCAATAATTGTTACAGTCGGACCAGATGATTTCGGACATGAAGTACTTGACGGAATAAAATTCCAGAGACAGTTAGAAGCAAACGCTTATGCTGAAGGAAAAGGAAAAGTTCCGGTACAGTTATTTGGCGATTTTGAAAAAAATATAATAACAACGAAATTAGGAGAGGTTGAGCCTTGCATAAAAGGAGAATATACATTTGCTAATCTTAAGAATGTATTACCTTCTTATGTGGCAGATTCAGTTGTTGAAGGCGTGCATGGATTTTCAAAATTCATACATGATTTCGACAGGAAAGATGCTGTACTATCTGGCGTTGAGAGCAGAACCTCAAGTCCTGTAAGAATAATAAGAAACGATGAACTTGTAAGTACATCAGTATGTGGATTGTATCCGTGCGGTGAAGGTGCAGGGTATGCAGGAGGCATAACATCTGCTGCAGTTGATGGTGTTAAGGTTGCGGAATATATGGCAGTAACATCTGCTTGTATGGGATAATATGGACTTTTTAATAAAAATATAGTAAAATAGACCAGCATTTGATTTTTTTACTGGAGATATTAAAATATGGGGAATTATAGAGAGTTTATAAAAGACAAGAAAAGAATTGTTATAAAGATAGGTTCATCTTCACTTATGCATGAGCAGACAGGCAGATTGGACCTTTTAAAGATTGAAAAGCTTGTAAGGATTCTTATTGATATTAAGAATTCAGGAAAAGATGTTGTTTTAGTTTCTTCTGGTGCAATAGCTGTGGGAAGGGCTGTTATAGGACTTTGTGACAGACCTACAGAACTTCCGGTAAAACAGGCATGTGCATCCATAGGACAGGCTAAGTTAATGATGGTTTACCAGAAGATATTTGCAGAATATGGTGCAGTTGCATCACAGGTTCTTCTTACCAAGAACACAATAGTTAATGATGTTAACAGGACTAATGCACAGAATACATTTAATGAAATCTTAAAGCTTGGGGCAGTTCCAATCGTTAATGAGAACGATACAGTATCAACTTACGAGATTGAACAGCTACAGGCTTTTGGAGATAATGACAGACTTTCAGCAATTGTTGCTTCAATTATCGGAGCGGACCTTCTTATTCTGTTATCTGATATTGATGGTCTGTATACAGATGATCCAAACACTAATCCTAATGCAAAATTTGTTGAAACTGTATACGAGATTGATGAGAAGCTTATGGGAATGGGTAAAGATTCATCCGGCAGTAATATGGGGACTGGCGGAATGACAACCAAGCTTATTGCAGGAAAGATTGCAACACTGTCGGGGGCGGATATGATTATTACTAATGGTAATGATGTTGACAATATTATCAGGGTTATGGCTGGGGAAAATGTTGGAACATTGTTCTTAGACCACAGAGCATCTGATTTTGACCTGATGTCTCTTATAGATTAAGGCCGATTGAAGATTACTTGGACGACAACAGGAGGTCATACATGGATATTAAGCTGATGAAGAATTCGGAGAAGGGTATATTTTTTCCTGTCAATGACAGACTCTTAATGCAGATAACAGATGATAATTATCAGTATCAGGGACTTCAAGGAAAAAAATATTTTATTCTGAATGCAGCAACTAACGAGAAAGCAGAAGTGGCAGCACAGATAAAGAAATATAATTTCTGTAAAATCAGGTATGCGTGTCGTGAAAAAAATTATATATTTTTCACTTCAATGGAATCTGTTACAGAAAGCAGGATATCTCTTACTGTATACAGATTTATGTTTGAGAGTAATGAGAGTGAAGCTGTTTATACTATGGAGATAGATAATACAGACATTGCAGATGAAATTACATATTACATTTATGTAATGGATTCGAATTATTTCTTTATACAGAAACAGGATAAAGATAACCAGCTTATTGATATATTTATGCATGATATTAATGCTGATTCCGATAACGATTTAAGTGATACATTTGTAAATGAAATGGGAATATATAAGGTTATTCCAGCCGGTGGCAATAATTGTATTATAAAATTCGGGGCAGACAGGATGAAAATCCGTGACAGTAAATCATCCGAAAAGATAGCACTTCTTAACTGCAAGCAGTTTGTTTCAGAAATTTCGTTTAATGGCAGTATGATTACTTTAGAAGAACTGGATAAGTCTGATGAAGCAACAACATTTCCATATATTAAGGCAAGTGCAGAAAAGATTATTTATTCAAAATATAATTTTAAGAGCCAGTCAGAAGAAATTGTTATATATGATACATCTACGAAGATTAAACAGGTAAGGCTGAATAATAATGTTGAACATGCTATGGACTTAAGTTTTACTTATATTATTAATGATACTCCTTATATACTTAAGAGAGAGGAAAAAAGTACCTGTTTTATTAATCTTAATACGCAGAAGACTGAATACAGGCTTCATTCTGATATGAAATTCAGATATATGTTTAATGATATAGTTGTAGTAACAAGAATGAAACATAGATTTTTCTTTATTAAGAAGCCTTCAGAATATATTGAAGTATACCGCATATCTGAACTTCATCATCCAATGCTGTCAACTAAAGCAGAGTATAACAGTTGTTCTGAAAGTGGTGATGATTTGATAATATTTACTAATTAGAATGAGGAAGTTATGGTTACAGAGAAAACATTAGAAAGAATTAATGAGCTTTATCATAAGTCTAAAGCAGAGGGACTGACAGATGCAGAACTCGCTGAACAGAAGCAGTTAAGAGCTGATTATGTTAAAGCTTTCAGAGAAAACTTAAGAGGACAGTTAGAATCTATTAAGATTAAGAATCCTGATGGTTCTTTAATAGATGTCAAGGCAAGACATGATGAGAAGATGAAAAGATTGGCAGAGGAACAGGCAGAGAAAGGTAACTAGATGGATAAGAATGAAGTGCGTCAGCTTATTATGAGCCGCAGACATGAATTGTCAGATGAAGATATTGAAATGCAGAGTGGACTTATAATTGACAGATTGAAAAAATCGGACATATATAAGACGTCGGAAAATGTATTTCTGTATATGAGCTATAACAGGGAAGTTGATACATATATGCTTCTTTCGCAGTGCTTTATGGATGGCAAGAAAGTATATGCTCCAAAAGTTTTATCAAAGACACAGATGGAGTTTTATTGCTTATCTGATGAGAATGATCTTGTAAGTGGTTATATGGGAATTATGGAACCGTCTGACATCTGCGATAAAGCTAAGATCAGAGATGGACTTTTTATTATGCCGGGGCTTGCGTTTGATTATGATTTTCACAGAATAGGTTATGGCGGAGGCTTTTATGACAGATATCTATCGGAAGATAATACATTTATAAAAGCGGCACTTGCTTTTGATTTCCAGCTTTTAGAGAGTATTCCTTATGAGGAACATGATTTAAAACCGGATTATATTATTACACAGACACAGTTTATAAGGAGGGAGAATTGATGGAATCACTTGAACAGATTGGAATTAAGGCTAAGAAGGCATCAAGATATCTTGCTAAGCTTGGAATAGATGAGAAGAATAAGGCACTTGAAGCGGTTGCTGATGCACTTACAGCTAATGCAGAGAGTATAATTGCAGCCAATGAAAAAGACCTTGTTAATGCCAAAGCCAACGGAATGAAGCCTGCTCTTATTGACAGACTTACGCTTGATATTAAGAGAATCAATGCAATGGCAGATGGAATAAGAGTTCTTACAGGTCTTGAAGATCCGGTTGGCGAAGTAACAGGCATGAAGAAAAGACCTAACGGACTTGTTATCGGAACGAAGAGAGTACCTCTTGGCGTTGTTGCAATTATATATGAGTCAAGACCTAATGTTACTGCTGATGCATTCGGACTTACTTTCAAGTCTGGCAATGCCTGCATCTTAAGAGGCGGAAGTGATTCTATTAATTCTAATATTGCTATTGCAGATGTTATTGCAAATGCACTTTCTGACAACGGAATTAATCCTGATGTTATTAATCTTATAAAAGATACAGACAGAGCACTTGTTAACCAGCTTATGAAGATGAATGATTACATTGATGTAATTATTCCAAGAGGTGGGGCAGGGCTTATTAAGAATGTTGTCAACAACAGTACAGTACCTGTAATTGAAACTGGTACAGGGAACTGTCATGTATATGTTGATGAATATGCTGATATTGATATGGCTGTCAAAGTTATATATAATGCCAAGACTTCAAGAATTGGAGTATGTAATGCGTGTGAATCATTGGTTATTCACAAGGCTGTTGCAAAGCAGGCAATTCCACTTATTGTAAATGCACTTAAAGAAAAGAATGTTGAAGTGCGTGGTGATGAATATGCAATGCAGTGTGATTCAAGAATTGTTCCGGCAAGTGATGATGACTGGGGAATGGAATATCTTGATTATATTATATCTGTTAAGACTGTTGACTCTGTTGACGAAGCAATAGAACATATTAATACATATAACACAGGCCATTCAGAGTCAATAATTACTAAAGATTACAATAATGCCAACAGATTTCTTGATGAAATAGATGCTGCATGTGTATATGTAAATGCTTCCACAAGATTTTCTGATGGGTTCGAATTCGGATTTGGTGCTGAGATAGGAATAAGCACACAGAAGCTTCACGCAAGAGGACCTATGGGACTTAAAGCGCTTACAACGACTAAGTATGTCATATACGGAGAGGGGCAGATAAGACAGTAAGCTGTTTTATGGGTATTAGGTGTTTTTATGATTAGAAGAGATTTTGATTTAGAAGAAATGAAGTATTTTCTTCATCTTGTCGGACAGAGTACAGATGATTATCTTTATATACTGGATTTAACTAATGATAAAGCTGTTTATTCAAAATCAATAACTAATGTGTTTGCACTTGATTCAGAGGAATTTTCCAATGCTACGCAGGAATTGGTTAAAGTTGTTCATCCGGACGATATTGATATGCTGATGAATGATATAGAGGATGGAATGAATGGAAGAAAGAGCAGTCATAATTTAGAGTATAGATGGAAAACTGTGGATGGAGAATATGTTGCAATAAATTGTAGAGGACAGTATATAATAAGCCATGGAGCTATTTACCTTATTGGAAGAATATCGGAGATTGGGAAACAGAGCAGATTTGATAATAATACAGGACTTTACAGGGAAATTGTTCTTGAAAATGTATATAATGAATATGCTAAAACCAGAAATGCGTCAGGTTTTCTTATGCTTGTTGGTGTAGATAATTTTAAAGAAATTAATGAAAAATATGGTGCAAAAACAGGTGATGAAGTGTTGAATATTCTTACTGATTCAATAAAGAAATATATTGACACACCACTTAGAATATTCAGAATGCCTGGTGATGAATGTGCCATATTTATGCCGTATTCCATGGAAAATGATATTAATCAGGCTAAGATTCTCTATAAGAGAATAAGAAATCGTATTGACAGAGCAATTGAAAAAAGAAAGTATGACATATTTTTTACAATATCAGCAGGGGTTGCTGAATTTGATACAGAGAAAGACAGTTTTAATGAGTTGTTAAAAAATGCCAAATTTGCTCTTCATGCTGCCAAACTCAATGGTAAGAACCGATGTGAAATATTTGTTGAAACTGAGTATACAGAGTATATAGAAAAACTTAGTGTTCAGGATGAATTACGCAGATGTATAAGTGAAGGTTTTGAAGGATTTGAGTTATATTTTCAGCCAATATATAATACCGACGATGACAGTTTGTCAGGAGCAGAGGCTCTTATAAGATGGAATAGCAGAAAATATGGATTTATAGGTTCTAACACATTCATACCGCTTCTAGAGGACAGTGCACTTATTATTCCACTTGGAAGATGGATAATTAATACTGCTGCTAAGGCATGCAACAGATGGATTACCAGTATTCCGGATTTTGTTATGCATATTAATCTGTCTTTTGTACAGATTGTCAAAAGTAATATAGTTAAAGATGTATTAGAGAATATCGAAAGATACAGTGCAGCTAATAATCATTATGTATTTGAAATAACAGAAACTATAGAGATGGATCAGATACCAGCTGTTCAGAACGTATTTAAAGAATTTGTAAAGAATGAATTCAGATTCGCAATTGATGATTTTGGAACAGGATATTCAAATTATGGATATATGCGTGACAGAACATTTGATATAGTTAAAGTTGACAGGTCTTTTGTAACTGATATAGATAAACTTAAAGATAATTATCTTATGGTAAGTTTTATAATTAAGATGGCACATGAGATGGGATTGCATGTGTGTATTGAGGGTGTTGAAACAAAGGAAGAACTTTCATGTGTTAAGAAACTTGGTGCAGATTATATTCAGGGATACTATTATGGTAAACCGGTATGCTTACAAGATTTTGAAGAACAGCACTTGAAAAGATTTGTATTAGGATAAGTATAGAATGGAGAATTGTAGATAATGCAGGAAGTTAATAACACCAGTGCACTTGAAGAACAGCTTTATTATATTGGAGAATGTAAGAAGTTCCTGGAAAAGAAAACAAAAGAAATAGGCAGACCGTTATATGCGTGTGTACACACATTTGGCTGCCAGATGAATGCCAGAGATTCTGAGAAGCTTCTCGGGGTACTTAAAGAGATTGGATATCTTGAGACAGAGGATGAGGATAAGTCAGATTTTGTTATATATAATACATGTACTGTAAGAGAGAATGCTAATCTTAAGGTTTATGGACGTCTGGGACATCTTAAGAATGTCAAGAGAAAGAATCCACACATGCTTATTGCAATGTGTGGTTGTATGATGCAGGAACCTGATGTGGTCGAGAAGATAAGAGATTCTTATAAGTTTGTTGATATTGTTTTTGGTACATTTAATATATATGCAATGGCAAAGCTTATATATAACAGAATTACATCAGGAAGCCAGGTTATTGATATCTGGGAAAAGACAAAGGATATTGTTGAGGAGCTTCCTACAGAAAGAAAGTTCCCATTCAAATCAGGTGTTAATATTATGTACGGCTGTAATAATTTCTGTACTTACTGTATCGTGCCTTATGTACGAGGAAGAGAGATAAGCCGTGAGCCTAAGGATATCATTATGGAGATTGAAAGGCTTGTAAAGGATGGAGTCAAGGAAGTTATGCTTCTTGGACAAAATGTTGATTCTTATGGAAAGACACTTGACAATCCTGTATCATTTGCGCAGCTTCTAAGAGAGATTGATAAGATAGAGGGGCTTGAAAGAATCAGATTCATGACACCTCATCCTAAGGATATTGAGGAAGAGACTCTTGAAGTTATAAGAGATTCCAAGAAAATATGTAATCATATACATTTTCCACTTCAGTCAGGAAGCTCAAGGCTTCTTAAGCTGATGAACAGAAAGTATACTAAAGAGCATTACTTAGAACAGGTTGAGATGATTAGAAGAATACTGCCCGATGTTTCTATTACAACTGATATTATTGTTGGGTTTCCAGGAGAGACAGAGGAAGATTTCGAGGATACTATTGATGTTGTAAAGAAAGCAAAGTTTGATAGTGCATATACATTTATATATTCAAAAAGAACAGGTACGCCTGCTGCCAGAATGGAGAATCAGGTGCCTGAGGATGTTGTTAAGGACAGATTTAACAGACTGCTTGCAACTGTCAATGAAGTGTCACATGAGCATATCAGAAGATATGAGGGCATGGATATGAAAGTCTTGGTTGAGGGTAAAGATGACCATGAAGAAGGTTTTGTTACAGGCAGAATGACTAATAATATTCTTGTACATTTCGCAGGGGATGAATCACTTATCGGACAGATTGTTACAGTACATCTTGACGAATGTAAAGGATTTTACTATATGGGCAGACTTATCGAGGATTAATCAGGGAGTAATATAATGGCAGAGTATTCACCAATGATGCAGCATTATCTTGCTACTAAAGCAGAGTACAAGGACTGCATACTTTTTTACAGACTTGGAGATTTCTATGAAATGTTTTTTGATGACGCTTTAGTTGTCTCTAAGGAACTGGAACTTACATTAACAGGAAAAGACTGTGGACAGGAGGAACGTGCGCCTATGTGCGGCGTTCCTTTTCATGCGGCAGAAACTTATATTAACAGGCTTGTTTCTAATGGACACAAGGTCGCAATATGCGAGCAGATGGAAGACCCTAAGCAGGCAAAAGGCATTGTCAAAAGAGAGGTTATAAAGGTTGTAACACCGGGAACTAACTTAAACAGTCAGGCACTTGATGAAACTAAGAATAATTATCTTATGAGTATTGTTTATCTTGGAGATGTGCTTGGTGTTGCTATTGCAGATTATTCAACAGGTGACTTCTTTGTAACTGAGATTGAGACAGGTGCGGAGCTTATTGATGAAATTAATAAGTTTGTTCCGTCAGAGATAATACTTAATGAGTATTTTGCAATGAGCGGAATAGACCTTACATTTATATCAGAGAAGCTTTCCATATCAGTGTCAACACTTGAAAACTGGTACTTTGATGATGATTCCTGCAAGGCAAAGTTAAAAGAACATTTTCATGTAAATATGCTGGACGGACTTGGAATCAAGGATTATCCAGTAGGAATTGATGCTGCGGGAGCACTTCTTATATATCTTACCCAGACACAGAAAAGCGATATGTCGCATATTACAAGCATTGTGCCTTACACAACAGGCAAATACATGCTTATAGACAGTTCATCAAGACGAAATCTTGAGCTTGTTGAGACTATGCGTGAAAAGCAGAAAAAAGGCTCGCTTCTGTGGGTACTTGATAAGACCAAGACTGCAATGGGCGCAAGAGCGTTAAGAAATCTCGTGCTGCAGCCGCTTATTAACAGAGACGAGATTATAAGAAGACAGGACGCTATAGAGGAGCTTTCTGATAATGCAATTGACAGGGAAGAGATTCGTGAATATCTTGGCCCTATATATGACCTTGAGCGAATCATGACTAAGATTAGTTGTAAGTCGGCTAATCCAAGGGATTTAATTGCATTTAAGAATTCCCTAGAGATGATACCTCACATTAAGAATCAGATAGGACATTTTAAGTGTGATGTATTCAGACAGTGCTTTGAGCAGATGGACGACTTAAAAGACTTATATAATCTTGTTGACACTGCAATTATAGATGATCCTCCGATTACAATGCGTGATGGCGGAATGATAAAGGACGGCTTTTCAGCAGAGGCTGATGAGCTTCGTAATGCCAAGATTAAAGGAAAAGAATGGCTTGCAGAGCTTGAAAGCAGGGAGAAAGAAAAGACAGGAATTAAAAATCTTAAAGTTAAGTATAACAAGGTATTCGGATATTACCTGGAGGTTACTAATTCATTTAAAAACCTTGTTCCTGCTGAATGGGTACGAAAGCAGACTCTTACCGGTTCTGAAAGATACACTACAGATGAGTTAAAGCATCTTGAAGATATTATTCTTGGCGCAGAGGATAAGCTGTACTCACTTGAATATGATTTATTCTGTGAAGTCAGGGAGCGCATAGCGGCAGAGGTTGTAAGAATACAGAACACTGCCAAGGCTGTTGCAATGATTGATGTGTATGCTTCACTTTCTGTTGTTGCAACACAGAATAATTTCATAAGACCTAAGATTAATGAAAAAGGTATTATAGATATTAAGAACGGCAGACACCCTGTAGTTGAGAAGATGATTTCTAATGATATGTTCATTGCCAATGATACTTATCTTGACAATGGAATGAACAGAATTTCAATTATCACAGGTCCTAATATGGCTGGTAAATCTACATATATGAGACAGACGGCACTTATTGTGCTTATGGCACAGACAGGCTCTTTCGTTCCAGCTGATTCAGCAAATATATGTATTGTTGACCGTATATTTACACGAGTCGGAGCATCTGATGACTTAGCTTCCGGTCAGTCAACTTTCATGGTTGAGATGACAGAGGTTGCCAATATCTTAAGAAATGCAACTCCTAAGAGCCTTATAATTCTTGATGAAATAGGAAGAGGAACAAGCACATTTGACGGATTGAGTATTGCATGGGCTGTTGTTGAGTATATTGCCAATACTAAATACTTAGGGGCCAAGACACTTTTTGCAACACATTATCATGAACTTACTGAGTTAGAAGGAACTCTCGACGGCGTTAATAATTACTGTATTGCTGTCAAGGAGAATGGTGATGATATCGTCTTTTTAAGAAAGATTGTAAAGGGCG
>UMGH01072257.1_pt1 | contig 16168 bp, 19 predicted proteins | sample 1965231 | NCBI WGS metagenome assembly UMGH01 (sample SAMEA4836068, study PRJEB28245) | human gut metagenome | biome: gut microbiome; material: fecal sample | place: Denmark | collected 2008 | reverse complement strand
TCGTCAGTTCGCCAACCGAATGTTTGCTAAACAACAATATTTCCACTTTATTATTTCCACAACATTTGCTATACTAAATAAGTATGACAAGAATACATGTTCGTGCAATATATAGTTAAAACAGGAGTTGTGTATGAATTTAGATGGATTAAATGATATGCAGAAGCGCGCTGTTAAGCGTACAGAGGGACCTCTGCTTATAATAGCTGGTGCTGGTTCTGGTAAGACAAGAGTGCTTACGAACAGAATAGCCTATCTTATAGATGATTGCGGAGTAGCACCATATAATATACTTGCGATAACATTTACGAATAAAGCTGCAAGAGAAATGAGAGAGAGAGTAGATGCAACTGTGGGAAATGGTGCAGGTGAGGTATGGGTAAGTACATTTCATTCAACCTGTGTACGTATATTAAGAAGATATATAGACAGAATAGGATATTCTAATAATTTTACAATATATGATACAGATGATCAAAAGAGTGTTATTAAAGATATATGTAAGAAATTTAATATAGATACAAAGCTGCTTAAAGAAAGAACTATTATGAATGTTATATCGCATGCAAAGGATGAGCTTATGACACCTGAGGAAATGGTTCTGGATGCTGGTGGGGATTATAATGCTAAAAGGATAGCCAATGTATACGTTGAATATCAGAAAACGCTAAAGCTTAATAATGCGCTTGATTTTGATGATCTTATATTTAAAACGGTTGAGTTGTTTGAGCATGATGCAGAAGTACTTAATTATTATCAGGACAGATTCAGATATATTATGGTAGATGAGTATCAGGATACGAATACTTCACAGTTTAAACTTGTGTCTATGCTTGCAGCAAAGTATGGTAATCTGTGTGTTGTTGGTGATGATGACCAGTCAATATATAAGTTCAGAGGAGCTAATATTACGAATATTCTTAATTTTGAGAATACATTTGAGGGAACAAAGGTTATTAAGCTTGAGCAGAATTATCGTTCAACTCAGACCATACTTAATGCAGCAAATGCGGTTATACAGAATAATGTTGGAAGAAAGTCGAAAAGTCTGTGGACTGAGAATGGTGAGGGTGAGAAAGTTAATTACACACTTTATGAAAATGGATATGAAGAAGCGGATGGCGTGGTAAACAGTATAAGTTCATTCGTAAGAGATGGATGGAATTATAATGATATTGCGATATTATATAGAACAAATGCCCAGTCGAGAGTGCTTGAAGAAAAACTCATGATGAAAAATATACCATATAGAATATATGGTGGTATAAGCTTTTATCAGAGAAAAGAAATCAAGGATATTCTTGCTTATCTTAAGACGATAGATAATGGCATGGATGGACAGGCTGTAAGACGTATCATAAATGTTCCTAAAAGAGGAATAGGGGCAACTACTATAGAACGTGTCCAGGAATATGCCGATCAGAATGCTTATACGTTCTGGCAGGCATTATGTGAAGCAGATAATATAGATACTATAAAAAGAGGCGCAGGAAAGATAGAACCATTTGTTACGCTTATAAGTTCATTAAAGGCTAAACAGCAGTTCATGAGTCTTAAAGAACTGGCAGAAACAGTATTAGAGGATACAAGATATATAGAAAGTCTTGCTGAAAGTGAAACCGCAGAGGAGATAGAAGCAAGACAGGAGAATATTGATGAATTCATTAATAAAATAGTGAGTTATGAAACTGGATGTCAGGAAAAAGGCGAAAAACCTACGCTAAGTGGTTTCTTAGAGGAGGTTGCGCTTATAGCAGATATAGATAATCTTAATGAATCAGAAAAACAGGTTATGCTTATGACACTTCATAGTGCTAAAGGTCTTGAGTTTCCTATAGTATATATGACAGGTATGGAAGACGGACTGTTCCCAAGCTATATGACCATAGTATCAGATGATCCAACAGAGATTGAGGAAGAGAGAAGATTATGTTATGTAGGTATAACAAGAGCTGAGAAAATACTTAATCTGAGTAGTGCCAAAATGCGTATGGTACGAGGTGAAACACAGATGAATAAGGTTTCAAGATTCATCAAAGAGATACCAGATGAATATCTTAATATAGAGAATAACAGTTCTGGATATAAAGGAAAAATATCTTATGGTGGAAAAGATGAGTCAGAAGAACAGCCTGCCTATAATATAAGAGCCAATGCAAAGGCGGCACTCAGCAGATATGGAAGTGGAAATACTACATATAAGCAGTCTGACAGAGTAAAGATAGGTGGCGTTTCAAAGCCGGGTGGAATGTATAAGAGCAGTGGATATGGTAATACTATATATGGTTCAGCTAAGAAAGCTATACGAGATACAGCTAATGCTGGGGTAAACAAGAAGGTTGGGTTCGGAAAAGAATTTCCTATGGATATATTTGACTTAAAAAAAACAACCATTAAAGCTTCATCATCAGAAGATACAGGAAAAAGCTTATCAAAAGAATCATCAGGCGGACTAGGTTATTCTGTAGGTGATACTGTAGAACATAGTAAGTTTGGCAAAGGCAGGGTAATATCTATAGACCATGGTGAACGTGACTATATGGTATCTGTAAAGTTTGATGAATTCGGCTTAAAAAAGATGCTTGCAGGATTTGCAAGATTAAAGAAGATTTAGTTAAATATGTGATTAAAGAAGATTAAAAAAGAAGATATAATTAAATAAGTTACTAAATAAGATATTGAAGATGTAGTTAAATATGGTGACAAATAAAAATGATTATGATACAATATATTTACTTTATTATGTGACTGGAAAGGAGCGGTTGTTATGAATAAGGATAAGATTGAAGAACTTATAGCAGCTAGTAAGCTGAACGAACTTCTTCATAAGAAAGATGTAGAAGAAAAGAACAAAAATAATGTTGTTGTTATTGTTTTAGCAGTAATCGGAGCAGTTGCAGCTTTAGCAGCAATCGTATATGCTATATACAGATATTTCACACCAGATTATCTTGATGATTTCGATGATGATTTCGATGATGATGATTTTGAAGATGATTTTGATGATGAAGATGAAGCTGATAAAGACTTTGAGAATTAATCAGCAGCGTATCAGTTAGTCAGAATAATATAATGTATATAAGACCACTGGCAGGTTATGTAATCGGTCAGTGGTCTTTTTACCTGTATGGATAAGAAATATACATATATAGGAAAGCATGTGATATATGAAAGGGAATTCTAAATGAAAAAAGGTGGTATATATACAGGATATGTAGACAGTGTTGATTTTCCTAATAAAGGAAATGTTATAGTTGAAATAGAGGAAGATGGACAACTGATAAAGGAAAAGGCGGTTGTAAAGAATTCTATACCAGGACAGACAGTTACATTTATGGTGAATAAAAAGAAGCATGGAAAATGTGAAGGAAGACTTCTTGAAGTTGTAAGACAGTCAGATACAGAAACAAACGAAAGATGCGAACATTTCGGAAAATGTGGTGGATGTGTATATCAGACTGTAAGTTATGATGAACAGCTAAAGATGAAAGAAACCACGGTTAAAAAGATTCTGGATCCTGTTATAAAGACAGATTATGACTGGGAAGGAATAATTGGAAGTCCGGTATCAAGTGAATATCGTAATAAGATGGAATATTCTTTTGGTGATGAAATAAAGGATGGTCCTATAGCACTTGGATTGCATAAAAGAAATAGTATGTATGACATAGTCACAGTAACAGAATGTAAAATTGTGGATAATGATTACAGAAAAATATTAAAATGTGTATATGATTATGCTTTGGAGAAGAAACTTACATATTATCATAAAATGAAGCATGAAGGTTACCTTAGACATTTGCTTGTAAGAAAAGCAGTAAAAACGGGTCAGATTCTAGTGGATATTGTAACGACTACGGTTAACGATATTCCTATGGATGAGTTGGCAGACAGATTAAAAGAGTTATCGCTGGATGGTGAGATTGTAGGATTTTTACACACTTATAATGATAGTGTTGCAGATGCTGTAATCAATGAAAAGACGGATATAGTATATGGAAGAGATTATATTGAAGAAGAGTTGCTTGGACTAAAGTTTAAGATTACAGCATTTTCATTCTTTCAGACTAATTCGCTTGGTGCAGAAGTTCTGTATTCTAAGGCAAGAGATTATGTCGGAACAACTAAGGACAAGGTTATCTTTGATCTTTATAGTGGAACAGGTACTATAGCACAGATTTTAGCACCTGTTGCAAAAAAAGTTATAGGTGTTGAAATAATACCCGAGGCAGTCGATGCAGCTAAAATAAATGCAGATATAAATGGGCTTGATAACTGTGAATTCATAGCAGACGATGTACTTAATGCACTTGATAATATTAAGGATAAACCAGATTTTATAGTTCTTGATCCGCCAAGAGATGGAATCAATCCTAAGGCACTTAAGAAGATAATTGATTATGGTGTGGATTCTATGGTGTATATTTCCTGTAAGCCTACAAGTCTTGCAAGGGATCTGGTTATGTTGCAGGAGAGCGGGTATGAGGTAAAAAAGGGCTGCTGTATAGATATGTTTCCAAATACTGGACATGTGGAAACGGTTTGTCTTTTGTCCAAACTCCATGAGGCGAAGCATCATGTGAATGTGACGGTGGATATGAATGAGATGGATTTGACAAGTGCAGAGAGTAAGGCTACTTATGAGGAGATAAAGGCATATGTGGCTGAGCATAATGATGGGATGAAGGTATCTAACCTTTATATTGCGCAGGTGAAAGCTAAGTATGGAATTAAAGAACGTGCGAATTATAATTTGCCTAAGTTGGAAGATGTAAAGCAACCACATTGTCCGAAAGAGAAAGAGGATGCTATTGTGGAGGCATTGAGATTTTTTCATATGATTTAAAAATTTAAAAAGAAAAAGTTGACAAAATGAAATAAAAGAATTATATTATTAAAAATATTTTGGAAAGGAAGCCGAATTATGTTTTTATTCATAGTCGAAAATACATACGAAAGTATTCAGACAATGCAGATTAACGTGCAGGGTCTTAATGTTGTATGTAAATATTTCGTTTACGAAGAAAAATAAGCTTTCAGGAACATAGTATTTTTGTATAGTTGTTTTTGACCACTTATCTTTCGGGTAGGTGGTCTTTTTTATTCATCAGGGCCCGGTGAAGTAGCTAAATTTATGAAAAGGAGAAAGACGATATAATTATTGATGATGTAAGGTTTGAATTAAAAGATGGGCGTGAAGCGATACTTCGTAGCCCTAAAGAGGAAGATGTAGAAAGTACATTGGAGTATTTGGTTACTTCTGCCGGGGAAACTGATTATATTTTGCGTTATCCGGAGGAGTGTGGAAAATATACAGTAGAAGGAGAAAAAACGTTGTTTGAGCAGAAGAATGCCTCTCCAAATGAAGCAATGATTATGTGTATCGTAGAGGGTAAGGTTGTTGGAAATTGTGAAATAAGCTTTTTCAAGGGAATGAAAACAAAACATAGAGCCAGTATATCAATTGCATTGATTAGCAATTTTTGGAATCAGGGAATCGGTACAAAAATGTTTGAAGAAATGATTCGTCTTGCAGAACGTAGAGAGGGCGTAATGCAGATTGAATTAGAGTTTGTAGAAGGAAACGCCAGAGCACGATACTTGTATGAGAAAATGGGATTTAGGATTACATGTGTTCATCCAAATGCAATTCGCTTAAAGGATGGTACACTTTTGAACAACTATACTATGATTAAAGAACTCCGGCGGTAAACACAGATAATTTTGCCAAGTGTACAGAGTAAAAAATAGAAGGGAGATTATTATGGCAAACTTAGTTATAGTATGTGGTCCTCAGGCAGTTGGAAAAATGACAGTTGCAGAAAGCCTGAGGGATAAATTAAGGTACAATATGATGATGAATCATGACAGCATAGAAATGTCTGACAAGATATTTGGTTTTGGAACACCGGCACAAAAAGAATTCAATGCTATTTTTAGAGAAAAAGCATTTGAACTTGCAGTGAAACATAATGTGGATTTGATTTTTACATACGTCTGTGCATTTGAAGTTCCACAAGAGAGGGAGTACTTAACAAGTCTGGCAGAATTGTTTAAGATTAATGGAGGAGAATTTTATTTTGTGGAATTAAGTGCCGACCTTGCAACAAGACTTGAAAGAAACGAAACGCCACACAGAATGGAATGCAAAGCATCAAAAAGAGATGTTGCATGGAGTAAGGCTAATCTTTTGAAAGATGCAACAAATCATAGATTGAATTTAGAGGATGGAGAAATATAGTTTGATAATCATATAAAGATAGACAATACCAATCTTCATCCGGATGAAGTGGCTGATATGGTTATAGAGCAGTTTCAATTGGTTGCAAATGAAAAGGAAGAAAAAGAATATCGCTTTGGCGTATGATATAAAGTAAAGGGGGAATGATGATGGCAGAGAAAATTAGAAAACTTGCGAATTCAGAAGTTGAAGTGTTGTCTAGAATAGTTGCAGAATGCATGACAGGAAGCCAAATGAATGAAATTTTTCGGGAATGCGGAGTCAGAGACACAAGCAATGAAAGTACAAAATGGAAAAGAATCTACTACACTTTTTTAGCGAGACCAGAAATAGACGGATCGTCAAATGCTTTTCTTAATTTTATTAAAAAGAGCTTAAAACCGGTAAGGTTTATTAACGGTCAAAATGGTGATTATGATGAGATTTTATTAGAGATAAATAAACCATTGATGTTAATCGGGTTACAGATGACAAACGAACCGAAAATTTTGACATTGAAATATAATCAGTGATTGCAAATATATTAAATAAGACAAATTTTGGATGCCTAGACAGTGATTTAGGAAGGTATTGTATATGAACACAACACTTTATATTATTGGAAATGGTTTTGATTTAGCAAATAAACTGCCAACTTCTTATGAAGACTTTCGAAAGTATTTGATAAAAAAAAGTAAAGAGAGTCAAAAAGAACATAATGATTTCTTTGTAATTCAGAAGAAAGGTAAACTTGCACCAGATGACTTCCAAAATGCAACATTAATGATAAGGATGATAGATTCAGCTTTAGCTCGTGTATATCACAAGAAGCAGGATTGGAGATACTTTGAAGATATACTAGGAAGATTGAAATATGAAGATATATGGAGAGATGAAAATAAAAATGCAATGAATGGAGTTATTATACATATTACATTCACTAGATTAAGAGATTATTTTAAAGAATGGATTTCGAGCATAGATTTAAAGCAAGCGAGACCAATTAATGGTTTCCCACAAAAAAGTAATGCCTTGTTTCTTTCATTTAATTATACTGCAGTACTTGAAACTATATATCATGTATTGCCTGATAATATATGTCATGTACATGGCGTTTGTGGTGACACAGAATTAGTATTTGGTCATAAAGAGTTGGAAGAAAGAAATTTTAAGAATGAAACTGATGTAGAACGACAAGTTGCAATTGTTCGGGAAATGCTATTGAAGGACACCGAAGCTTGTTACAGCGAGCATTATGATTTTTTTAATAGAATTAATAAACAAATAAAGGAAGTTGTTTCAATAGGATTTTCTTATGCAGATGTTGATATGTATTATATTGATAAAATAATAAAAAATGTGGGAAATGATACAATATGGTATTTATATATGTATAATTTCAAAGACACAATGTGTTTTAAACATAAAATTAGAAAATGTGGATTTCGCGGAAAAATAAAGATGTTTAAAAATATAGAATGCTCCAATAATCATTGGGAAGAAACTGATAATTATTGGAAGAAATAGAACAATATTATTAATGGTGTATGACATAACAATGAGGTTGTTTTAATGATTGGAGGCAATAAGTTGGAGAAAATTGTTGATTGGTTAAAAGAAGTTTTTACTGGGGATAAGCCATTTGTAAGAAAATTGAGAATACTTAGATATGTGGCATGCGTAATAATTTTATTTATAATGTTATGTAATTCATATTGGAACTTGTTGGCTTATATAGATTTACCATGTGCCCCATTGCTGGAAGAAAATTTGAGAGATACATTACATTCATCCGGAATGGGGGTATTTATAGCTTGGGTAGTATATAGCGCTCTTTTCTGCAATTTATATAAAATTATAGGTGAGAAACAATGGATGAACTTGTCATACATAGGCATTTTAATTGATTTTATTTTTACAGTGTATTTTGTGATATATGCTTTAAATATAGGGATAGAATATGCAAATGGGCTACAGGTACAAGTAAAAGTTGAAGCGGTATTAGCGGTTTTATACTTAATGTATTGTGCATTGGATAAATCATATAGGCTACATCGAATTAATTATGAGAGAAATAAGAGAATTGATTATACAAATTATTGTGATAGTGAAGGGAAACCGATACCCGTTGACGCTAAAGTCTTTTATAAAGGAAAAGGATATAAGGTAGTGAAATATAAAGGTGTATATAGACTTTTACCTCGCGAAGAAAGAATAATATCTTCTACATTAATCGCACTTGAAAATGCGGCAAGTGATGTGGAAGGAAAATTACTAGTTCAAAAGTAAAATAATAGTATCATAAACAAGTATTGATTATAATGAACAATCAAAATATGGTTGTAGATTTATAATAAAATATTAGGGGAAATATAGAGAAAAAATATGCATTTTGTTGACGTTATGGCATAGAAATAGTATGATACAAATTGAGTAAGTTTGATTATGGGAGGTGGATAAAGTGGCTACAGCAGAACAAATAAAAAGTTTGGTGAAAGCTTATGCAGATTGTAATGACGAAAAGTTTAAGACAATTGTTTTACAAATTGCAGCTCACGAAGCCAAGCTTGGGCACGATAACTTAGCACGTGATTTAAAAAAGCAGATTGATAGAGTTGGAAGCAAAAGAGCAAATATTGTTCAACTTACTTCAACTAATCCAATGCTTACACTATCAATGCCTTCCCATGATTTATCAGAACTAATTGTTTCAGAAGATATCAGTGATAAAATTCAAAGAATTCTGAATGAGTATAGAAATAGAAATAAACTTGTATCTTATGGCTTGACTAATAGAAGAAAGATATTGATTGAAGGAAATCCGGGAACAGGAAAGACGCTAACGGCATCAATTATTGCTTCTGAGTTATCTTTACCTTTATATACGGTACAAATGGATAAGCTTGTGACAAAATTCATGGGAGAAACAAGCGCAAAGTTAAGACAGATATTTGACAGCATTGAGTCAACTGTGGGTGTATATCTTTTTGATGAGTTTGATGCCATAGGTGCAGACCGAAGCCTTGATAACGAGGTGGGAGAAATGAGGAGAATTCTTAATTCATTTCTACAATTTATAGAGCAGGATGATTCTGAAAGTATTATTGTGGCAGCAACAAATAATCAAAAACTTTTAGATCAAGCATTGTTTAGAAGATTTGATGATGTGTTGCACTATACATTGCCTACGTCTAAAGAGATTAAGCGTTTATTTGAATACAAAATAAAAGCATATGATAATTACTTTATAATTTCAAAGGAAATGATAAAGGCTGCAGAAGGATTAAGCCACGCGGAGATTGCAAGAGTATGTGATGATGCGATTAAAAATTCTATTTTGAGTGACGAGCCAATTACAAGTAAGGCAGTAATTGCATTACTAAGTGAGCGGCAAAATGTATATACATGTAAGGAGGCATAAGCATGGCAGTAGAAAAAAGAAACATTTTTCTGACGCAAACGGTTGAAACTATGCCTTATACATCGACATCAAAACCTATAGGAACAAATTATCCAAAGCGTACAGTTGCAACGCATGCAGCATTTATACAGAGAAAATTACAAGAGTGTTATTCCAAATCATTGTCACAGAAGCAGGTTGCGGCAATTCGCTATAAAGAAGGAACTTATCTTGAATTCTCAAGCGCCAAAGGACATGATTTGGCTATAAAAAGTTTGGAAAATCGTAAAGCAGGAATTCGCTTGCTCAATGTCCATGAGGATGAAGAAAAATCCATAATTAGGGCTACAGTTTATATACCTACTGGAAAAGAAAGCTTTTTCCTTAAAAAGGTTGAAGCATATGCAAATGAACAAACATCGAATGGAAATCCAAAGAACAATGATTTGGTTAGAAGCATTGATGATATAAAAGTGGCAATGCTGGATTCTTTTTGGGTTGGAACATCTGAAAGCATGCCTAAAGATACACCTGTTTGGTGCGAAATTTGGCTTAGATATGACTTTAAGAAAGACAATATTGAAGCATGGAGAGAAACTGAAGAAAGTATTTCCTTAATATGTTCAGAAAATCAAATACATATTGATGATAAACATATTGTTTTTCCAGAACGTATAGTAAAGATGATATATGCAAATGCTGAACAGCTAAAACTGTTAATAGCTGTATGTCCATATATCACAGAAATACGGCGAGCACAAGAAGCAACAACTTTTTTCGCGGATTTGTCTAATAATGAACAGAGGGAATGGATAGATGAATTGCTACAACGTACAACCTATACAGATGGTAATGTAGCTATTTGTTTGTTGGACACAGGAGTTACAGCAGCTCATCCCCTGTTGGCGAAGGCAATTAATTTAGATCACGTTCAAGCGGTAAATTCTACATGGGGAAATGGGGATCATCAAGGACATGGAACAGAAATGGCAGGAATAGCTCTATATAATAACCTGAAAGAGGCATTGTTAGGAAAAACTAAAATAGAGATACCCCAGAAAATTGAATCAGTAAAAATTCTACCACCAACGGGTGGAAATGATCCTGAGTTATATGGTGCGGTTACAGAGCAAGCTGTGTCATTAGCTGAGATAGCAAATCCGTTTGTACATAGAGTTATATGCATGGCAGTGACTTCTCCAGAATATAATACTTTTGATGGGAGTCCGACTTCGTGGTCAGCAGCTGTAGATAGTATTACATCTGGTGCGGATGAAGAAAATGTAAAGCGCCTTTTTGTTGTTAGCGCAGGAAATGTATATCCAGAAGAATTGGGAAAATTATCATTTCCAGATGCAAATACATTGCATTGTGTTGAAAGTCCTGGGCAAGCATGGAATGCTATTACTGTTGGAGCATATTCAAATGATGTCAACATAACAGATGCTTTTTTTAAAGGTTATAATTCAGTAGCAGAAGCAGGTGCTATGTCTCCGTATAACTCTACTTCCGAATTGTGGAATAGTAAGTGGCCAGTTAAACCAGATGTACTATTTGATGGTGGAAACATGGCAACTAATGGTGCCGATTATTCGGAGTGTCCAGATTTATCATTATTAACAACCAATTATAGACCGTTGATTAAGAATTTTTCAACAATATGGGGGACAAGTTCTGCTACAGCGCAAGCAGCATGGTTCTGTTCACAGCTATTGGCTGAATATCCTGATATGTGGCCTGAAACAGTTAGGGCATTGATGATTCACTCTGCTAGTTGGACTGAACAAATGAAAAGGCAATTTTGTATCGAGGATACAAAAACAAAAGGGCGTCGGAGACTTTTAAGAACTTGTGGTTATGGTATTCCTGATTTGGGAAAAGCCATTCAATGTATGAATAACAGTGTAAATATGGTTATTCAAGGTGAATTGCAACCATATAACAAAAACAGCATGAATGAAATGCATATTCATACCTTGCCCTGGCCTACAGAAGTTTTGAAAGAACTTGAAAGTGAAACGGTTACTTTGAAAGTGACTTTATCATATTTTATTGAACCTGGTCCTGGTGAAGTCGGTTGGAAGGATAAATATCGTTATCCGTCGTGCGGGTTAAGATTTGATGTAATTAACTCAAACGAGGATATTGAGGATTTTAAGAAACGTATCAATGTAAAGATGCGTGGAGATGATAAAAAGGATAAAGGTGAGGGTACAAGTGGAAGTGAACGCTGGTATTTAGGATCAGATAATCGAGATGTAGGTTCAATACATTCTGATTATTGTGAATTAACAGCAGCGGAATTGTGCGACTGTAAAAATATCGCAGTTTTTCCTGTAATTGGTTGGTGGAGAGAACGAAGTTACTTGGATAAGTACGATAGTAAAATTAGATACTCATTAGTGGTTTCATTATCAACCCCGAAAGTTGATGTAGATTTTTACACACCAATTATGACTGAAATTAGGAATGTTGTTGAGACTGATATTCCAACAAATATGAAAAAGAAATAGGTACTGTTGAGCATCTACAGTACAAAGAATAAATATGTTAAATGTTATAGTGTAAAATCAAGGCACAGGAAATAAATGGTTAGAATAATGCCTCCAAGTCATATACAGATTTGGGGGCTTTATTCTGCCCATTTTGATTTCGGAAAATCTATCCGAAAAAGCAAAACTATGGTACAATTGCAAGTAGCGATGAGTGCCATAGCAAAGAGCAGACTTCAAATCAAATCAAACCGAAGCCAATCAAAGGCTCGTCTAAGAAATCAATTCTAATCTTTACTGTGGCAGGTGCATTTGGGTGCAGTATGCTGTTTTTACAGGTCTCGAAAGGGACCATTGTGTCATTTTTTGAATCCAAGGCTTAACGGAAAGCCAAGGGTTGTGCATCTAAATTGCACACTCATGGCATATAGAGACAATAGTTGCACTACATCGGATGGATTCGTAAGCAAGCTTGACTCGCACTTTTGCAGGAAATCTGCTTGGCTCTGAACAATATCACATTCAACTAAATAACAGAAGCGTGAAAGACCGTTCATTTTCAAGGAAATTGAAAGTGGGCGGTCTTTTTTATTTCTGAAATTTATTGTATCAGATGGATTTCAAGTGAGATCAATTCGATGTATTCGAGAAAGGCGATTTTATGGAGACGATACGGAATGTAGAGATAAATCAGTTGCATGATTTTAAGAATCATCCGTTTAAGGTAGAGGTAAATACGGAATTATGCGAGCTGATAAAAAGTATTGAGAAAGAAGGAGTGATTGTGCCACTTCTTGTAAGGACGGAACAAAGAGAGGTCAGTAATGTAAAATGCCGTTAAAAAGTGACGGCATATAGTAAATAATCGGGGTTTTAGGGGAAAATCCCCCTAACTAGATTGCATCAGGGCGGAGATGTCTCTGATGTGTATCTAGCAGTCCCCACTATGACTTTTAAAAGCGTGCATTTGGTATTATATATAAAAGCCTAAGCGATAAGAACTGATAAATTATCGGAAGTTCTATTCAGACACATATGTCTGAAAAAAGAGTGTCTTTTACAACATGCTGGCACGTCGACTCATTCTTTTATACATATGGTCCTGGCAGGAGATTCTTAAAAGCAGATACAGGACAAACGAGAATGTATCTGAAACAGAAAGAATTAAGTTTGCAAGAAAATATGCTTTCAGCAGTATGTGCAAATGCGGTTTCTGTGGTACGAATCTGACAAGGCGATCCCATCATCAGGACACACAGCATAAAAAGCCTGTGTGGAAGTGCAGAACAGCAACCAACAAAGGGATATAGAATTGTCCACACAGCAAGGCGATAGATGAGGTAATCATTGAAAATGCATTTGTGGAAATGTTTGCGCTTCTTGCGAAAAATTTTGATGATGTGCTTGAATCAGTTCTCTCTTCGATAGAAGAAACACTTTCAAAAGACGACAGCACCGAGAAGTTAAAACGCATTGAAAAGGATATTGCCAGTCTTGAGAAGAAAAGAAAGAAATTGACCGATATGTATCTCGATGATAAACTTACTAAAGAAGCTTATGACGATAAATACAGTGAGCTTAGCAAAAAACTGGATAAATGAGAGGAAGAGAGAGCAATATTCACCGACTGTGCATTATCACAGAAAAACATTGCAGATAAGATGAAGGTTATCAGAGCCAAGCTGAAGGATGCAGATGTTCTTGATGAATTTGATAGAGTGGTATTTGAAAGTATGGTCGAGAAGGTTATAGTTGGAGAGCAGGCTGAGGATGGCACAGTTGATCCATATAAGCTGACCTTTGTGTTAAAAGGTATGGATGAAAGAAGCATACCGGATGCGAGAGACAGATATATGAATCTTCATAAAGCAGTTTAGTCGATTAAAAATTGAGGTGACAAGATGAAAGACAACAAGCGTGAAATTAGCATTGTTCGTTCTTCAGCAGCAGAGTATCTTACATTTATAACTGCAACTGGAGAAAGCGATGTTAATGCTGTATATTTTGATGAAAATGTATGGCTTACCCAGAAAATGATGGGAGTATTATATAATGTTGGGACAAATACGATTAATTATCATTTAAAAAAAATATTTACGGATAGAGAAGTAGATGAGAATTCAGTTATTCGAAAATTTCGAATAACTGCCGCTGATGGAAAAACATATAATACCAATCATTATAATCTGAGTGCAATCATTGCGGTAGGAAATAAAGTGGATTCTCCGAGAGCTATCCAGTTCAGAAAGTGGGCAAATCATATAATTGAGGAATTTACAGTTAAAGGATTTGCTATGGATGATGAGAGATTAAAAAATTTTGGAACTGTTTTAACAAAAGATTATTTTAAGGAGCAGTTAGAAAGAGTACGAGAGATTCGCCTCTCAGAAAGACGGTTTTATCAAAAAATAACAGATATATATGCAACAAGTATAGATTATGATGCACATTCTTTAACAACAAAAAAATTCTTCGCAAGAGTACAGAATCAGCTTCATTGGGCAATTCATGGAGAAACCGCTGCAGAAACAATTTATCGTAGGGCAGATAGTGAAAAGGAAAATATGGGGCTGACAACATGGAAGGATGCTCCGGATGGTAAAATTCAAAGATTTGATGTGGTTATTGCGAAGAACTATCTGACAAAAGAAGAGTTATCTTCAATGGCAAGAATAGTCAATGCATACCTGGATTTAGCAGAGCTGAGGGCAGAGGAAGAAGTTCCGATGACTATGGAAGATTGGGCTGAACAGTTTGAAGGGATTTTAAGACTGAGTAAGAAAGAAATATTAACAAATGCAGGTAGCATATCTGCAAAGATAGCAGAAGAACATGCACTTACAGAGTTTGAAAAATATAGAGTAAAACAGGATAAGCTGTATCAAAGTGATTTTGACAAAATTCTGATAGGAGAAGTTGATGGCAATGAAGTAGATTATATTGACGATAACGTAAACAACAATGAGGAGCTTTAAAATGAGCAATAATCACGACTTGTTGAATGATAATGATATGTATTCTTTTTCGGGTTACGAGGCGAATGATATGTGTTCCAACAAAGATGCCGTTGCATGTAGAGACGGTTGTCTTACTTTCCAATGGTATAATCGACTCTCAGAAAGTAAAGGTTGAGATGTCTTTTGAAGATATGGATATGTCAGGATTTAAGAAGGGCGCCACATATGAAGCGATAAAGGACTATGTGAAGGAGTAGACAGGATACAAGGTATCAAGTTTGTATATTGCGCAGGTAAAGGCAATTGAGGATGCTTTGAGACATTTTCAGATGATATAGGAGTACAAATGCTATTGATAGGACATCAACCATAGAGGGTTGGTGTCTTTTTTTGAGAAATCTAAAACATAGACTATCTTTTTTATGTAGTCAGTTGTTATACATATTAGAATGGAATAAACGTTTATACATTACTGAAATGGGAAAGGAGGGCAACTTGAATGATTTTCTTTTGATCCTACAAATGAAACAGGGCAATGAAAAGGCTTTTGATAAATTTGTACGGAAATATTATGCAGAAATTCTGTCTTATTGCAGATATCACTGTCTGGATCAGGCAGAAGCAGAAGATCTCACACAGGAAACCTTTCTTCGATTCATGGAAAATATTGCATTTTATCAGCATATTGGGAAAGCAAAGAATTATCTGTATGTGATAGCAGGTAATTTATGTAAGAACTACGCAAAGAAATGGAAGGCAGAGAGTTTAGAGCAGGAAATATTGGAAAGAGTGCCGGTTTCGGATGGCGGTATCCTAAGGAAAGAAAAACGAATGGATGTGGAACAGGCACTTGGCAGGTTAACCCCAGAGTTAAGAGAAGTGATACTGTTAATTTATTTCGGAGACTGTAAGCTAAAAGAGGTAGCTGATATCTTACAAATTGGCTTGCCGCTAGTTAAGTACCGACATAAAAGGGCAAAAGAAGAATTGAAAAAATTTTTGGGAGAGGAGGACTCTGATGAATTTGGAAAAGATGATGCAAAACTATAAAACAGAAGCAAAAGTTATTCCAAGAGAAGAAAAGATTCTGGAAACGATT
>UMGH01039248.1_pt1 | contig 16221 bp, 10 predicted proteins | sample 1965231 | NCBI WGS metagenome assembly UMGH01 (sample SAMEA4836068, study PRJEB28245) | human gut metagenome | biome: gut microbiome; material: fecal sample | place: Denmark | collected 2008 | reverse complement strand
ATTTATTACTACGAGTAACATGTTTAACTTTTTTATTAACTAATTATCCTTTATGAAACAATTTTTCAGATTGGTTTCGATGTTGGCCATTGCTGGGCTGACATTTGCGTACACCAGCTGTACTGATTATTCAGAGGATATCGACAAGACCAACAATCGCGTCGATAATCTGGAGACCAAGTTGGCTGATGTAGAGAAACAGGTAGCGTCTAACAAGACCGCTATTGAGGATCTTCAGAAGGCTAAGGCTGAGGCTGAGGCAGCCATCAAGGCCCTTCAGGAGACCGTTGCCACACTTGAGACTAAGGAGGATCACAAGAAGGACATTGATGCTCTTCAGTCTACTATCGATGGCCTTAAGAAAGACGTCCAGGCTATTGACACCAGAGTCAAGGCAATCGAGGACAAACTTCCTTCTTACGCCACTCTTGAGTATGTTAACGCCACATTTGCTACCAAGAAAGAGATGGCTGCCGCTAACGAGGAGATCGGTAAACTCGACGCTCGCCTTAAGATCGCTGAAGGTCAGCTTAAGACTCTCTCTGACAAGTATGATTCAGACCTTAAGATCTCTGAGATCATCACCAAGATCGACACCGCTCAGAAGGCTGCCGAGGCTGCCCAGAAGACCGCTTCCGAGGCTCTTGGTAAGGTTGACGCTCTTGTAGAGGCTCTTGGTGTCTATGCTACCAAGGGTGCTCTTGAGGCTAAGATCACGGCTCTTGAGAAGGCTGACAAAGATGCCGCCGCCGAGATTGAGAATCTTAAGAAGACAAAACTTAACATCTCTGACTTTGACAAGTACTTCGATGAGGCTATCGAGAAGGCTTGCAAGGAAGGCGGTGAGGTTTACGAGACCGTTTACAAGCCACTTGAGCAGAAGATCTCTGATGTTGACGCAAGGCTCACTACTGTAGCCAACGCTCTCAACGCCAGAATCAGCAAGCTTTGGGGTGTGTTCAACACTGAACTGAGAAGCCTTGTCTTCGTTCCTGGTCTTTATGTTGATGGTGTCGAGGCTGTTGAGTATTGCTATGGTGACTTTGGTGCCGTTAAGTTTGTAGAGAATGAGTATGAGGGTACAACTGACGCTCAGAAGCCATTCGTTCTTGGTGGCGCTTGGGACTATGCGAATGAGAAGGCTGTTCGCGTGAACCCGGCTGTGCCTGTAGAGTATGAGATGAACCCTTCAAGCGCTGTTGTCACCGCTGACAACGCTCTTAAGGTTGTCGTTAGGGAGGCTGAGTCTGTTTCAACCAGATCCGCTGCCGATCTCTATGAGGCTACTCTGGCAGAGACCAAGAATGGCAACCTGTTTGTCAACCTTACATCAAACAAGGTCGCAGACGAGAGCAAGCCGGATATTAAGAATGAGAAGGAAAATATCACCATTTTCGCCCTTCAGGCCAATGTGAAGATTTCCGCTGGTGAGGACACAACTGTAACTTCAGATTATGCCCGCATCTATGAGTCCAGATTGATGATTGACGCTATCTCTTATAATAGTGTAGATTATGGAACAAAGGCGAATGCTTGCGAATATGGGCTTCCAACAAACCATCTGTTCACTACCGCTCCTTATGCTGTCGCAAACAAAGCTGAACTGAAAGTTGATTACAAAGGTTCTCTTGATATTAAGAAACTTCTTGAGACCCACTACTTTATCTACTCTATCACCTCAAAGAATACTCACGAGGATCACGTTTATGAGACTGACTATCCTGAGAATGACTACGGCCTTTCTTATAAGTTCTCTCTCGTAGATTACTATGTTGATGGTGATGAGGCTTCTGAGAGCAGCTTCGCTGCTATTGATGAGAACACCGGTGTCATCACTCCTGGTGTTAATGGTGAGGTTACCCCTTCTGCCATCGACAGGCAGCCATTGGTTCGTGTGACTGTTGTTACCAAGGCTGGCGATGTTGTCGCTGTTGGTTACATCAAGGTTCAGATCGCTCCTAAGGATTACATCAAGTCTGACGGATTTAACTGGACTGTTGCCGCTAACGATTGCGAGAACTCTACTGTTGAGACCAAGGCTGACGAAATGACCAAGATCTATGTCACTGTTGACGCTGACGAGGTTGCCTTCGACAAGGTTTACGCTCTCCAGACAGAGGAGTCTAAGGCTGTTCAGTACAGCTTCGCTGACACCAAGTTCACAGAGGCTGCCGAGGCGATCGGTGTTGTTACCGAAAAGGTATCCAACGATGGAGTATCTACTCTTGAGTGGGTTCTCACTCCTGCCGACAAGTCCGCCATCTACAAGAAGGAAGGCCATACCGCTACAATTTGGGTAAGATACGTCTTCATCAGACACAATGGCGAGGAAGTTGAGGATGAGTTCGAGGGTGTTTACGTTCCTCTTAAGGTTACCGTCACCAAGAACGCTGCCGGTACTGTTGGTGTCAAGCTTGCCAACTATTGGTTCGACAATCAGACCAAGGCTATCCTTAACGTTAAAGTTCCTAATATGGAACCAGGTAAGCCAGTTCCTTCTACTTGGGTAACTCCTATCAATCAGGTATGGGAAGGCAACAATCCTAAATTCACTGTAGCTGGTAAGACTGTAACAAATCCTGTTTACAAGTATTACTTCGCTCCTGTTCAGCCTAAGGTAGGAAATGTTCAGTTGACAGTTGACTCTAAGGAGGTAGTTGATCTCTATGATGGCAAAGTCACAATTACTGATAATGCTCAGCTTTCTGTGAATGAGGTTGCGCTTTCAGCTGATTATGAGGCAGGTGTTTACACTAACACTGAACTTAAGGCTAATGGTGTTGTAATCGCTACGATTAATCAGGAGACCGGTGAGGTTACTTATGAGAACAACGAGACAGCTAAGGCACTTCTTAACTACTCTCCATCTGTTCCTAAGTCAGCGGCTGAACTCTATGCTAACATAGGCGTTGTTCTTAAGGCTGCTGATGGCGATTGCAACCTCGTAGCTGCTGTCGCCGGTGGCGTTAACCCTTACTACTTCCTCAGACCTCTGAATATGCCTGAGATCACTGGCAAGGTATATCGTGACGGTGTTGATGCCTACAAGCCGGAGGCTAACCTCAGCATCTTCGATGTATTCGAGTTCAAGGATTGGAGAGGTGATAATGGTCAGTTCGTAACTCCTGACTACAGCAATCTCTGGTACTTCAAGTATTACAATGTCAATAACTTCAAGGTTGATGAGGCTGGTATCACAACGACCCTTAACGGTGGTGTTCTCGGTGAGACCCTCCTTTCTTCCAAGACTAATGACATTCATATTTGGCATTGCACTGGTGATATTACCAACCCAACGAGGGTTCCTGCTGCGACAGGTCTTGACATCACCTACAGCTCAGAGACAATGCCTAACTGGGGTGAACCTCAGTACAACGGTCTGAAGAAGAAGTTCGGTTACCTCCGTTATGTAAACAACGGTAACAATGTTGACTCTGCCTTTATGCTCCGTATCCCTGTACAGGTTACTTACGAGTGGGGTGTTATCTCTACCTATGTTGACGTGACTGTTGAGCCTACTCTCTAGTAAGATCTTAACATAGAATAATTAGGTGCGCATCGTTCTGCGGTGCGCACCTTTTTAATGACTTACGTATGATGAAAATCGAATCATTCGCTTGTTATTCCGTCGCCTTGATCTTGGCGCTTTCCCTTTTGGCTTCCTGCTCAGGTAAGAAACCGAAGGCAGAGCCTACTCGTCAGGAGATTTTCCTGTCCGAACTTACGGCCGCTGACACAACCGAGGTACTTACAAGAGCCCAATCGGTGATTGACAAGATAATCGCCGGTGATGTAAACGGCGCTCTTGATGGTTTGGGGCAGGTCGAGAATGACACCTTGTTCCAGATTAGCTCAGAGAAGATTGTCTCCGCGTCCAACCAGTTCAAGAAGATGAATCTAAGGCAGGCTAAGCTTGAGAGCTACACCTTCACGGATCCAGATCACAATGTCGTCAAGTTCCGTGTCTCCTTCGGCCATTCCGAGGATGAGTCCAAGCTCCTTTCCACCGCCTTCGCCATCAATGCCCTCAAAATCGAAGGCAACTGGTACCTCACTCTGATGCAGTAATTTCATCTCTTAAAAACAACCTCTGTAGCCGTATTATGGCTCGGAAGCATAATGAATATGACCGGAAAGCCCACTGTCGCCTCCCGGTCATTTTTCGTAATCTTAGCGAATCGCTCTGCTCCATTCTTATTGAATATCTCTCTATCTGGGCCGAGATCTCTGCTATGAGATTGATGGCTTTTGAGGAGACTGTAAAAGGTGGTGTGTACATTTATCCCCGTGTTATTCCGTCATTTATTCCGTCGTTTATTCCGTCTAAACTGCCGGGCGTTGTGGAGACTCTATTCCGTCACGGTGCCTTTGATCCGAAGGAGTATCGGTCGCTTCCCGGTTGAGGTATAGACAGACACGCCTTTGTCAAAGTGATGCGGCGTGCCTTCGTTATTATATTTCACCTTGATCTCGCCTTCCTCTCCAGGCTTGATCGGTTTTCTTGGCCATTCGACCTTGGTGCAGTTGCAGAAGACTTTCACGTCGTAGATCAGTATGGTCGTGTCAGTCTGGTTCTTGTACTTGAACGAGCATTCCTGGACCCCGTCTTCGTTCGTTATCTCGCCGAAGTCGTGCACTGTCCTCTCAAACGTCAGTAACCTGCTCTTTTTCTCTCCTTGGGTCTGCGCCAAGCAGTTGCCTGACACCCCAATCGTCATAATGATGGAGACCACGCTTGCCAGCCCTCTTCTCATAACCGCTAAAAACCTATTCCCTGTCTTCATATTCAATTCGAACTCTTTCTTATTCTTTATTGATGGTTCCCGCCTTCCTGCCACTTTGGGGAAGTCCTCTCCACCATATCTATTAATATAATATAGGTATAATTGTTCCCTCCGCTCGCTGAGCCTGCCTATTCCGAATGCTGTTCCTTACCTTACGGTCGCTGAGCTTGCCGAAGCGTCCGCCCCAATTATATCTCCAACCCCAAAGATAATGAATATTTGCGTCAATCCCGTATGCCAGTGTTGCCATTATCAATTATGACTGCATTATTTTACACAGAAAAAGAACTACTACTTCTTTTTCTGTGCAAATATCAGTATATTTGTAAAAAGAATAATTATGTTTAGTCTCCCGTTGAAGCGGTTTGCCGGTATTCCAATAACCAGTGCGGATATTAGGTCGTCTTTCCCTGATCTATCCTCGCCGGAGAAGAAAGTCCTTTCTATGGAAAAGTCGGGCGAACTTATACGGTTGAAAAGAAATTTGTACATTGTCAATCCGGACTTGTTTGACCGCGGTACAGATCCCAGGCTCTGCGCCAACCATATTTATGGTCCGTCTTATGTCTCCCTTCAGTGGGCGCTTCGCTATTTCGGGATGATTCCGGAACAGGTTTTTGTTATGACAAGTGTGACAACAAAACGCTCACACTCGTTCCAGACTCCGATAGGTACCTTCAGTTATGTGCAGGTTCCGGCAGTGTATTTCCCGATAGGTGTCGAGAGTATGGATGCTGATGGTGTGAGTTTCTTGATGGCTGGTAGGGAGAAGGCTCTTTGTGATACGATCCTTTATGACAATTATGTGCCACAACGTTCAGTCAAGGCTTTGACAGTGTACCTTGAGGATGATTTGCGCATAGATATGGAACTGTTGCGTGATTTTAATGTTGAGGTGATCGAGGAATGTGCCAGGGTGGGACGTAAGACACGGATTTTGTCTAACCTTATTAAAATAATAAATAGTTTATGACGATATTTGAATCAATGCTGGCCGGATATCAAGGCGGCAATTCCATAGCTACACCAAACGCAGAGCAAGAGGTCTGTCAGAAAATCGTTCTTGCCGGACTGCATAGAGGAGGGTTCTTTGACCACGCGGCTTTCTATGGAGGTACTTGTCTAAGGCTTTTCCACGGTCTGCCAAGATTCTCCGAAGATATGGACTTTTCTCTTACGGAAAAGAGAGATGATGTTCATCTTGAGAATTATTTCCAAGCGATAAAGGAGGAATTCAAACTTACTGGCTTTGATGTAGAGATCACGAAAAAAGAGAAGAAATCGTTTGGCAGGGTTGAATCTGCTTTCTTAAAAGAGAACACAGAGACTTACGACATCAGATTCCGGACGAAAAGAATGATTAAGGTCAAAATAGAGCTTGATACCGATCCACCGCTTCTTTTTGACACCGAACCGAAACTCCTGCTGAAGCCTCATTCTTTTATGACTCGTTGCTTTGTACTTCCTGACCTATATGCCGGTAAAATGCACGCGTTGGTTTATCGTGCGTGGCAGCGTCGCGTCAAAGGGAGAGACTGGTTTGACTTTGAGTGGTATGTCAGGAACGATGTCTCGCTTGACTTCAGGCATCTTCAAGAAAGAATCAAAGAGTTCAGCGGTGAGGATGTAAGCCGCGAAGGCTTTATTGAACGGCTGCGTCATAGGCTTGCCACAGCGGACATTGAGAATGTCAAGCAGGACGTGTTCCCTTACATCGCTCAAAGCCAGAGACGGGAACTTGATATTTGGTCCAATGAGTATTTCCTGAATCTTGCCGATAGGATCAAATTCCTGTGATCCTTCTCTGGTCGTTCAGACCTTCCCAGTCGCTAGGCCTGCCGCTTTGGGCTGCCTATGACCTCTCCGGTCGCTGAGTTTGTCGAAGCGTCCCGCACGATCGCGTATCCGAGCCAAAAGATGATGAATATTTTCGTCAATCCAGTATGCAAAACGTATGTCAGGAGGCTTGGCTGATTTCTGAATATGTTCGTTCGAGATGCCTGTAAGAGAGTTCCCGGAAGAAAAAGCGGTGTCACTCTTAGGAACAAATGTTTTTTAGCCATCTTTTTCTCATTTTCTGACCAAAAAATCTTGCTTATGAAAAATTAAACTCATATATTTGTCGTTGTGTTATGGGTTGTCCCCTCGGTGGGGGCTCAAAACATATTTATTACTAAGAGGAACAATTATACGTTTTATTTATTTATCAATTTGTTTTTTAGCTATGAACAAAAAGTTTAAGAACTTGTTTCTTGCGGGGGCTATCGTATTAGGCCTCGCGGGAGTAGCCGTATCTTGTACGGACTACGATGGCGACATTAACGACTTGACGGAACGGGTGAAGAAGCTGGAGAGCACTGTCAGTGATCTCCAGACTGCGATCAACAACGGTGCCGTCATCACGGATGTGACGCCTATCACTAACGGAGTCAAGGTGACTCTGAGCAATGGTAAGTCTTTCGACGTTACCAATGGTAAAGATGGCAATGACGGCAAGGACGGCGCTCCTGGCAAGGACGGTTCTGTTGTTACCATCGGTGCCAATGGCAACTGGTTCATTGACGGTAAGGACACCGGATTCGCCTCAAAGGGTGACAAGGGTGACAAGGGTGACAAGGGTGACAAGGGTGATCCTGGTAAGGACGGCAACGACGGCGCACCTGGCGCTCCTGGCAAGGACGGCGTTGACGGCAAGGATGCCCTTCAGATCTGGTATCAGCCTTGCACCGACAAGAATGACGCCAACTACGGCAAGTGGGTTAAGTACACCTATGATCCTGCCTCCAAGGAGACAACTTCTGAGGTCACGAACATCGATGTGTTCCCTGAGGGAACCATAACGGCTGTTTATGACGAGGAGAGCGGCAAGATTACCTTCCACAATGTCGAGGGAGCGAAGGATGGCGTGGTTGAGATCAGTCTTCTTACAACCGTCAAGAGCCTTGCTCTTATTCCAGAGGCTCTGATGGAGGGTCTTGGCTACATCGAGTTCCCTTATGGTATCATCATTCCGGACGAAGAGAATGATACAGTTGTCTTCTACTCTTCTGGCGTAGCCAATGTGACTTACAGGCTCAATCCTGAGAACGCTGATGTTAACGCAAATGAATGGGCTTTCATCAACAGAAAGGTAAAGACCATCCAAATGAGAAGCGCTTCTGACAAGAAGGATCTTGTCTCTATCGTAAGCGAGAATCAGAAGCCTGTCGTTAAGGGTGGAGAGGCTACTTTCTCTATCAAACTCAATGATTTTAACCACTTCCCTATTCAGACATGGTTTGGACCTGGTGCTGATAATCCAGAGGATCTCAAGAACGACATCATCGCTCTTCAGACCTACGCTAATGGTGAGACCATCACTTCCGACTATGCCTATGTAGGCATCGCTGGCCTCTATGCTCATTATGGTCTTATCCATAAGGATTTCACAAAAAATGATGTTAGCCCGATTGACAAGACAATTAGACCGTATCGCTCTGAGCCTATCGCAATCAACAATCCTGCTGACGATGAACTCTACGCTCCAGAACTTCCTACTCCGGAGCTTCTCTACACTGAGACTCTTGATCTTAAAGACTACGTAACGCTTCTTGCTGATGGTTATAATGTTAAAGACGCACTTGCTGAAGAGATCGGTGTTGATGTTGACTACAAGTTTGAGCTCGTTAACGAGAAGGGTGAGGTCAACAAGCCTTTCCTCGGAGAAGATAAACGTACTGATCAGAATCAGTTCGTTGTTATCGAAGGCAGCAAGATCAGGGTTAACGATAAGTTCCTTAATGAGTCAACCCGTCCTGCTGTCAACAGAACCCCTCAGGTAAAGGTTACCGCCACCACCAAGCTCGGTGACAAGGAGTACACTCTTGCTACTTGCTACATCATGATCAGAATCGTCGAGGAGAAGGTTGAACCTGAAGTTCCTGTTGTTTACTACAAGACCTTCACAGATCACTTCGTTAAGTTCTGTGGCGATAATGTCATCAAGTTCACTACTCCTATGACTGCATGCCCTGACTACACTGATGACAAGCTTGAAGTTACTTGGAAAGAGGTTAACCAGACTGTCCTTGGTGGATTGGGTCTCTCTTACGAGGCATTCCTTCAGGATTACGACACGGATAACCTCTATGTCCTCGACATCAAGAAGAGTGCTGATGGTCAGCTTGACACCACTTACGTTCCTGTAAAGCAGTACACATTCCCTGAAGGCATCACATTCTTTGTTGAGGCTCCGGAAGAGTGGAATACTTCTACTAACGTAATCTCTCTCTTGGTTGATAAGAACGCTAAGATCCCTTCAGATAAGACAACGATCGAGTTCGCTTATAAGGCTAAGAAGAACAGCAAGAAGACCCCTAATGTTGGCTTCAAGTTCGCTTACGAGATCTCTGCGAAGACTCCTACGACGCACGAGCATGAGTTCGTAACTCCTCTCAAGCTTATCCTCAACCCTGATTACCTCCTTGGTAAGATGAATGTGCCTGTAGAAGCTAAGCCTGTTTCCAAGTACATCCCGTCAACTGAGAACTACGATGTTTACGCTGGCGTTCGTGTCAAGGGTAAGGCTGATGCCAACAAGAACTTCACTTACTCTTCATCTCTCATCGAGCACTTCGAGGAGTACGGTAAGAACATCAACATCGCTGACGATGCCACAATCTCCTTCGAGATTATGAACAGCACGGCTGATTGGAAGGTTAACTATCCAAAGGATGCTTACAAGTTCATCACCAAAGATGGAAACGTTGATAAGGTAGTCTTCACAGCTGCTGAGTTCAAGGCTATCATTGCAGCTCCTGCGACATCACCTGACATCAAGTTCATGAACAACATTCTTACCGAGGACACCGCTGTTCTCGTGAAGGTTACTGAGACATGTACTACCGAAGCTGATGTGATCACTCCTGCCAAGGAGAAGGTTGGTTACTACTATGTTGTCTTCCAGACTCCTTTCAAGGTCATCACAACTAATAAGGACATTGAACTTGGTACATTCAAGAATGAGAAGGACGTGACCTATATCCCAACCGATGTCAAGGTTGTCGAGAAGGAGAACGAGGCTAAAGTTATCTTCACCTTCGATCCGGCTACAGGTACGATGATCGCTTCTGATTATGCAAAGACTCAGTATGGCCTCAATGACCTCCAGGGCTCTGTCGAATTCAAGGCTGGTAATGCTCTTACCTATCCTTACAAGGACAACTCTAAGGAGTCATTCGGTGGATGTCTCACGTATGGCGAGAATGTAACAACCAAGGGTCTCTTCGTTGCTTGGGAGAATCTCGGTACCGACCTTCTTGTTGACAAGTACGCTGACTATAACCTTGTTGTCAAGATTGGTGATCTCTACACTCTTGACCTTAAGGGTAAGGTAACCGTTCTTTCTACAGCTAACACCAAGGCTAAATGGCCAGGCGGTATCGCTGACAAGAACAAGTAGTTTACTACTCTTGACGAGTATTAATCTATAATATTTCTTAAGAGGGAAGATAGTTTTCTGTCTTCCCTCTTTTGAATATCTCTCGACTTTGTTACAATGTTATTTCGTCTTATGAGATTATATGGATTAATGATGTTGTCGCTTGCTTTTGCGGCAATCTCCTGCCAGAAGGAGCCTTCTGCTCCGGCACCTGATGTTCCAGGGCAAGAAAAGACTTCCAGATTGCTAAAGGCTTATCTTTCGGTTGAGACCAAGGCGGCCATTACCGACAATTTCGGCTCTGTAAGTTGGAATCCCTCCGACAGCATCAGCATTTTCGATTCTGATTCCGGTTCGGGTGGTAATAAGTTTGTCACTGAGAAGGGGGGAACTACTGCTGTGTTTGCCGGACAGGCTTCTGAGCCGGCCGGTGGCTATTACTATGGAGTTTATCCTTACAGTAGCTCGACATCTTTCGCATCTAATGTTGTCAGTGCATCCCTGCCCGCTGTGCAGCAGGCTGTGTCCGGCTCTTTTGACCCGGCTGCGTTCCTTATGGTAGGGCGATCCGCGTCCACTGATCAAATGGGCTTCTATGATGCCTTGGGCGGCATCCGTTTTACGGTTTCAGAATCGGGGTATGACAAGGTCATATTCAGAGGCAATGCCAATGAAGCGGTAGCAGGATCGGTCTCAATTTCTTTCGGAGAAGATGGTATTCCGCTCTGTCATGCAGCCTCTTCGGAAACATCCACACAGATTTCTCTTGAAGGGGAGTTCAATGCGGGAAAGTTCTATTATCTCTCCATTATCCCTCAGTCTTTCAAGAAAGGATTCACTCTGACTTTCTATAAAGGTGGTACGGAGGTAAGCCGCTCTGTCTGCGAATCTTTCGTAAGGGTGCAGAGGTATTATTTCGCCACGGTCCGCGATGCCGATATTCCATCGTCGATTTCGAATATTCTTGATGGTGAGCCGCTGGACGCTAAAGGAACAGCTAACTGTTACATTGTACGCGAGGCTGGTTCGTACAAACTTCCTCTAGTGCGTGGAAATTCCCCTACATCAGTCGGCGCCGTGGATCATGCCGGTGTGGTTTGGGAGACCGACAACTCGGCTAACGCTGTCGCTAAGGGAACTCTGATTAATTCCTCTGTCCGTGTCAAGAACGGTTGCCTGTACTTCAAGACCGCCGAACAGTTCAAGCCTGGTAACGCCCTTGTGGCCGCATACGACTCCAATGACAGGATACTCTGGTCCTGGCATATCTGGATGTGTGATTTCGACGCGGATCAGACAGCACAGCGCTATCAAGGAGCATCTGTGGATATGATGGACAGAAATGTTGGCGCGCTGTCCTCATCTTATGAGGGAGTGGCCTCTTACGGCCTTTTCTATCAATGGGGACGCAAGGATCCTTTCATGGGGGCGGCGTCCATAGATGGCACACCTATGGCTTCCACGTGTCAGTTCGAACAGTTGGCTTCCAACGCTGACTGTACGGTTGACTTTGCTGTCGCCAATCCGACTACTTTCATCACTTGCGATCTCAGCACCGGAAACGATTGGCTGTATGCAGGGCGTCAGAATGAACTTTGGACAGATGTGAAGACCATCTATGACCCTTGTCCGGCCGGATGGCGTGTGCCTAAAGGTGGCCCGGATGGGGTTTGGAACCAAGTGAGCGAGGGCTCGTACTCTGCGGACACATCTAATCACGGTGTGCGTTTCACCCTGTCTTCCGGAGGTGTAGCCTGGTACCCTTGCACGGGCTATCTTAAAAGAGGTAATGCGACTATCGCGCTTGCAGGCTTGTTTGCCGATTATTGGACGACAACTACCGCCTCGCAGACTACGACAACTTTTGAGATTCATGTCAAAAATACTGCGGCGGAGTCCGAGATTAACCTGTATTGCAACAACAAATCACGTGGCGATGGCCATGCAGTAAGGTGCCAGAGGCAGTAGAAGTTAGAGAAAAATTGAATCATGATGAAAAAGTATATTCTTTTACTCATTTCGGCCCTGTGCCTTTTTTACGCCTGTCAGGAGGAGTTGATCGGGGTAAGCTCGGTCGCCGTTGACAAGGAGCGTCAAGATCTCTCCATCGGGGCTTCGTTTGTGTTGAAAGCGATCATCTCACCATCGAATGCGGACAATCAGAAGATTATCTGGACGGTTGAGAATAGCTCGGTTGTTGACTATGTTGACAATCAGGACGGTAGCGCCACCATCAAGGGACTTAAGGTCGGGACTTCCAAGGTCACGGCAAGGACTGATGACGGAGGATTCATGTCTTCGTGCAATGTGACTGTCGGAGTCGGGGTCGAGAAGATCGAGCTCGACAAGTCTGAACTGTCTCTGAAAAAAGGAGAGTCCGCTTCCCTTAAGGCCACCATATTCCCTGAAAACGCTTCGGACAAGTCCCTCAAATGGGGCTCCTCTGACGTTTCTGTCGCCACTGTTGACGCGTATGGCAATGTCAAGGCGGAGGGCAATGGAGAGGCGACGGTTTTTGTCTCCTCGTCAGACGGCGGTTTCACGGCCTACTGCAATGTCAAGGTAGGTACTTCTGTCACAGGCATCAGCCTTGACCCACGTGAATTCACTCTTGAGACAATCGGAAGCAGTTTCACGATCAAGCCGGTGATTTCTCCTGAGGATGCATCGGATTTAGAGGTTGTTTGGGAAAGCGCGGACACGAAGGTCGTGTCGGTTGCCTCGGATGGTACCGTGACCGCGATCGGTCCCGGTACGACGACTGTGACCGCCACAACCAACGACGGCTCATTCACTTCAAACTGTGTTGTGAGTGTCAAGAGTCCTGCGCAGCATGTCTCGCTCGACAAGACGAGTCTGAAACTTCTCGAAGGAGAGAGCGGCAAACTCACGGCGACGGTGTACCCGTTGAACTCGACGCAGAAGACCCTTACGTGGGTGTCCGATCATCCTGATGTCGCATCGGTTGACAACGAAGGTAATGTGACCGCCCGCAAGGCTGGCGCGGCGACAGTCACGGTCAAGGTGGCCGAGAAGGTGACAGCTGTCTGCAAGGTTACTGTCATCAGCCGTGTCACCGGGATTTCCATGAGTGAGACGACTGTCGAATTAAAACCTGGTGAAAAACACCAACTGGAAGCGACGGTCCTTCCTCAGAACGCCTCGAATGCCGAGGTCACGTGGTACTCGGACAAAGAATCGGTCGCTATAGTCTCGCAATTGGGACTTGTGTCTGCCGTGAGTACGGGAGAGGCTACGATCCACGTCGTTACCTCTGACGGAGGTAAGATGGCGACCTGTCTTGTAAAGGTCGGGACACCGGTCAAGGGAATCACCCTGTCGATCTCCTCCAAAACCCTTTATGTCGGAGACCCTTCATTGGACATCAGCGCGACCTTGACTCCTGCCAATGCCACAGACAAGTCTCTCGAATGGTCAAGTTCGGATCCTGAGGTGGCGTCAATTGCCCCTGGCGCGGCGTTGCATGCGGTCATCAAGCCACTGAAGCCAGGGAAAACCACTATTACAGCCACTACTAAAGACGGCGGGTTCAAAGCCGATTGTGAAGTGACTGTCAAGCGTCACGTCTCCGGAGTCTCTCTCAGCAAGTCTTCTCTGAATCTGTACGTTGGTGAGACGGAATCTCTTGCCGCGACAGTTGCCCCAGAGGACGCCTCTGACAAGACTGTCTCTTGGTCATCGGGCAATTCCGCTGTGGCGTCCGTGTCAAAAGACGGAAAGGTGACCGCTAACAAGGCTGGCAAGGCGACCATCACCGTCACAACCATGGACGGTGGATTTACGGCCACCTGCGAGGTAGTGGTCAAATGTCACGTTTCCGGGGTCGCTGTCAGCAAGCCGGAATTGACTATGCACGTTGGCGGTACAGAGTTGCTTACGGCTGTGATTAGTCCGGCTGACGCCACTGACAAGTCGGTGACTTGGTCGTCAGACCATCCGGAAATCGCTTCTGTGGGAGAGAAAGACGGAAAGGTGACCGCAAAGAAAACCGGAAAGGCGGTTATCACTGTCAAGACCGCTGACGGTGGACATCAGGCTTCCTGCAATGTGACTGTCCTTGAACCGGTCGTTTATGCCACTTCCCTTACTTTGACATCTCAGACATCGTCTCTGAACATAGGAGAGTCCACTGCGTTGACTCTTAAGATGCTTCCTGCCAATGCGGATGAAACGCTTGTGTGGGAGTCTGACAACGAGTCCGTGGCGAAGGTTGTGAACGGTGATGTCACCGCTGTGGGAGTCGGAGTGGCTAAGATCAAGGTCAAGGGCAAGAATGTCACGTCGAACGAGGTGACAATCACCGTCATCGATAAGTATGCGGTCACCGGCGTGAAACTGAACGAGAAGTCGCTGACTCTCGAAGTTGGTAAGAGTGGAAAGCTCATAGCCACCGTTCTGCCTGAGGATGCGAGGGACAAGACCGTAACCTGGAGTTCGGACAAGGAATCTGTCGCGACTGTCAATGAGGGGGTTGTCACCGCGGTTTCTCCAGGCACTGCCACAATCAAGGTGGCGGCGGGAGCCGGAGCGTTCACGGCAACTTGTTCGGTCACGGTAACCGAGCGTCTGATACCTATCGAAAAGATCTCCTATTCAGAGGAAAATAAGGACATTAACTTGAAAATGGGAGAATCCTACACCATCAGGGTTAAGGTCTCTCCGGATAATGCGACAGAACCGCTGAAGATCTCTCCTGCGATCAACTGTCCTGTGACTTGCGATGCTGTCAAGGATAAGGGAACGCCATTTTGGAATGTTAAGGTCAAGGCGATCTACAAGGAAGGAAGAGGATCCTTGGCCATTGATTCGAAGAGTTATTCCACCCAATGCTTTGTCAAGGTGACAAAGGTTCCTGTCAGTGGCATAACCCTCGACATGTCGGAAACGTCGATGAGAGTCGGACAGACCCTCACGTTGACTCCTAAGGTGTCACCTTCGGATGCCTCCATCAAGGATGTTATCTGGGATTCGTCCGACAAGACTGTCGCTTATGTCTCGCAGTCCGGCATCGTGACGGCAAAGAGCGGCGGCAAGGTGACCATAACCGCAAAATCCAAAGACAACAGCAGCGTCGTCGCGAAGTGTGTGATCCTTGTCAGGTCGGACAACGTCGGTGCCGGCGGCTCGGAGGGTGTTGGCTTTATTGAATGGTAACGGTAATTGACGTAGGCGGGCAATCACTCCTATATATTATTAAAGTAAGTGGTTGCCTGCCTATAAAAGTTGAATGAAAAGAAAATGTCTGAATAATGAGAAAAGTATTGTTCGTCGTTTCGGCCTTCGCGGCTATATTCATAACATCCTGCTCGTCAGAGGTCAAGGATGTGGCAAAGAAAATCAAGGATCCTGTTTTCCGCGCCTATTGCGTTTCGTCGATGGATCTTGACGGAGACAGGAAGTTGTCATTGTCTGAAGCGGATTCCGTCAAGTCGATCGATGTCTCGGGTCTCGAAATCAAGTCACTGGCAGGCCTTGAATATTTCAGGAACCTGAAGTCGCTTGACTTCTCCGGCACCCGTGTGGAGTCCTTTGCCTTCCAACTCCCCGCCCTTGAGATGTTCAAGTGTGCGAATAACGAGAACCTCGCCGCTCTTGATCTTACGGGCTGTCCTTCCCTGTCTTTTGTCTATGCGTCGCACACCGGCGTAAAGTCGGTGGCTCTCGGCACCCAGACCGGTTTGTACAGGCTTTGGATTGACAACACCCCGGTCCCGGCGTTGGATATCACAGCCTGCCCGAAACTGAACAACGTCAATGTGCAGTCCTGCCCGAACCTGAAGGAGCTGACCTTCTCCCCGGAGGTGAACCAGAATATCCTCTATCTCGCGAAGGACGCCGCCCTTGTCGTAAGATAGTGGTATGAAAAGGTTAAGCTCTTCTTTTCGGAAATAGGCGCTTCGCGTTATTTTATAAGTCTTGAGACCTTAATTCCGGCCAACGGCACTATCGTGTGTCGGCCTGCTTTTTTCGTGCTTGTACGTTTTTGAACTGGCGCAT
>UMGH01071473.1_pt1 | contig 16318 bp, 15 predicted proteins | sample 1965231 | NCBI WGS metagenome assembly UMGH01 (sample SAMEA4836068, study PRJEB28245) | human gut metagenome | biome: gut microbiome; material: fecal sample | place: Denmark | collected 2008 | reverse complement strand
AATGTTAAAACCGTGTAAAGTAAATCTGTATTAAGTCACTTCTTTGGCTTGTTGGGGGAAACAGGAGAAGAGCCTTGGTTTTTTTGTAGAGATGCAACAGGCTTACGTTGAAATGGAAAAAGGAAAAGCATACACGGAATTTTTATGTGTGTGCATAGAAAGCTGAGAAATTTCTGAGACGCAGCCTTGCTGCTCATTTCGCGGCGTTCTGAAATGCGTCGCGCGAGCGTCATACGCTTGTCGTAGTCACCCATTTTCCCGTTTGTTTTTCTTCTAAAAAGCCTGCGGGAACGTCCTTTTAGAGGAAAAATTCACAAAATAGAAAAGAATTAACATCTTCCCCCCCCCGAAGCATATTCTTAAACTTATTTGTAACTTGCGTCGCTTAAAGTGTAAACTAAAGCAAACATACGCATTATATTTTTTATAAATATTCTTCTTTACAAACAAAAAAACTATATCAAATCGTATGAAAAAATTTACTTCATTGATTCTGATGCTGATGCTCGTTTTCAGTGGGAGCATATCAGCGCAAACGCTCATTACGTCGCTCGACCAATTGAGCAACCATCATGCTTACTATCTGAGGTGCGCTCGTGGTTATGCCTATTCTGCGGCCAACCACGGTCAACTGGTGGCTTCAGATAAAAACGAAACGCCCAATGGCGATGATTACAAGTTTGTCATCTACAAGGATGCAGACAATTATTACCTGTATAATCTCGGAGCAGGATTCTTCTGCAAGAAAAATGACAAGTATGTTGGTTTCAGTATTGACAAACTGGAGAATGTGACGTTCGAAAAGGGTGCAGATGCAACCTATCCTTGGACGATTTTTATCAATTCAGGAGGGAATAAAAATCGTTTTAATCATAATGGCCAACGTGGACTCCTTGTGAACTACGAGACAGTTGATGAGGGCAACTAATGGCAGATCATTGATGCTGGCGAAACGGGAATCACGGAGTTACCGAAAATCGTCACAGATATTGCAACTCTCAGTTCGTCCAAGAAGTATGTATTGACAACCATTAGAGGATTTTTGTATGGCAAAGGCAACGGAAAAGAAATGTCGGTCTCAGGTACAAATCCTTTTGTCAACGACAACTATTGCTTCACGCCATATAAAGACAATGACGGAAAATGCTATTTATATAATGTCGGCGGCAATAGCTTTTTGAGAAAATCCGGTAATACGGCCAAATTGGAATTGGGTTTAGAGCAAGCTGAAATCACATTCGGCGTTGCAACTGGCAACGCAAATTATCCCCACACGATATCTGTTGACGGGAAGTTCATCAATCATAGCCAAACTTGGGTGTGTACAGATTATCAGACCCAGGATAATGGCAACCGCTGGATGATTATCGAAGTGGGTACTGCTGATGAAACGGCTGTAAGTAAATGCTATGATGAGGTGTTGCTGAATGACATAAGAGACATAGCAAACACATGTTTGCAGAACAATGCTGACTATGAAGGCAATGCCAATTTGCAGTCTGCCATTGATTTGAATGTCTATGAAAGTACAGACGACCATGCTCAAAGGCTTGCAAAAATGGATGCCTTGAAAGAAGCAATCATTGCTTACAACGTTAAGGCCCCAGTCAAGTATCTTTCTGGTTTTGAAGGTCTGCCAGGCACTGGCTATAACGATGAAACGGACAAGAAGGCCAAATATAAATGGGACTCTGAAACCCTGAGCTTCCCAACGCCTGTCAAGAAACTGCGCTTCAAGGTGCTTGAGACAAATACAAAGAAGGCATGCAATGGCCACCAATTCTTCTCAATTGGTGAGTTCAGAGTGCTTGATGCCAGTGGCCATGAAGTGTCGTTGAGCGCCGAAAACTTTGTAACCAATGCACAGGAAAGTACAGAAGGACCGCTCGAAAATATTTGCGACAAAAAAACAAGTACATTCTTCCATTCCACTTGGAGTGCAGACACTTACGAAGATCATTTCATTCAGATTGAATTGCCGGAAGAAATGTCTCAACTCAAACTCTCTTTCGACAGCCGAGACGGCAATAACGTTCCGACGCTGGTGGTTCTTTCAGGTGTCACAACAGCCAGCGAACAGGCTGAACTGAAGGCGTTGATAGATGAAGCTTTATCGTCTCCGATTTATGTAAGCTATAAGAATGCCAATCTTATCGGCAGTGGCTTGAATCAGACAACCAGTTTTACGGCCTTTGCTAAAGCCGGAGAAGTCTATGCAAAAGGCGAAGCTGCAACATCTGCAGAAATCGCGTCTGCCCGTTTTGCATTGCTGAATGCTCGCAACGCTGCTGTTGTTCTCAACAAACCGGCCAATGGCAAGTTCATCCGTATCTATTCGTCGGCTGCAAGTCAGGCTGCCATGCCGTATCTGTCTTCCGAAACGTCTACGGTTGACGCTAATCGCGCTGCCTATCTTGTAGGCAAGGATGGTGAAAACGAAGCTAAGACCATTTTCTTCTACAACGGCAACAAACTTCTGGCTTACGAAACTGGATATTATTTGGAGAACAATGATAATTTTGTTGGTTACAAAGGCATCACTGCTGGCACGAATATTGAGTTCTCTGAGGCGGCTAATAGCGCTGCAGGATGTTACAACGTGAAGTTCAGTGGCAACCGCTTCCTCCATACTAATGTCTCTGGTTCTAACTACTACACGGATGCTGGCGGTTCAGCCCCCAACGACGGCTTTAACTTCCAAATGGAATACGTGGAATCGCTTCCGCTCTCTGTTGGTGCAGCAGGGTATGCCACTTTGATTGCTCCTGTCGCTCTCGAAATTCCAGCTGGCGTTGAAGTCTACACCGCTGCTTTCGAAGACGGAAAGGCAAAGCTCACTTCAATCTCTGACGTCATTCCTGCTAATGTCGGTGTTGTCGTGAAGGCTGCACAAGGCACTTACAATTTCAAAATCACCACCACAGAGAATGTCGCCACTTCAGCGTTGAATGGTGTGCCCAACACGGCAAATGTTGCCAGCGAGTCTGCCGCATTCATCTTGGCAAACGGAAAGCACGGCGTTGGATTCTACAAACTCTCTTCTGCCAACCGCACCATCCACGGTTTCCGTGCTTTCTACACTGCTCCAGCTGAGGCCCAGGCCGTTTCTGCATTCCTCCTCGAGGACAACGTGACTGGCATCGAAGAAATCGAAACGTCAGCCGACAAGGCACCTATCTACGATTTGTCCGGTCGTCGTGTGGCGAAAGCAGAAAAGGGTGTTTACATCCAGAACGGACGTAAGATTTTCGTGAAATAATTAAAGAATGAACAGCAAACTCAATACGAATATGAAGAAGAAATATATAGCCCCGGCCTCTGAAGTAATCGCTTTCAAAGCAGAGAGCCTGATGATGACCAACTCTATGGATGTTTACTCTGAAGAAGAAGTTGACGGCACGGAAGCGCTCAGCAACCGCCAGAATGGTTCTTGGAATTCATCGCTTTGGGGTAAAGACTGATAAAAGCGCTATTGTAAGTAATGTTGAAAATCTTCCACCATTACTAAGTATGCGCTGAAATGCTGAAAGCGCATTTGAAATTGATATGAAGCCTGCGGCAGGGAAATCGAAAGATATTTCCTGCCGCAGTTTTTTGTAATGATAATAGAATAATTCAGCCCCCCGCCTGCCGCGGGCAGCTCTGCTTATCAATGACTTTTACCACCTACTTGGTAATAAGTAGGTGGTCAAAATTATTTATATATATGTGCCAAGAGCATTATTTTTACATTTGAAACGTCCTCTCGGGCGCATCTACTTACCTTGTTTTCAGTCGCAATGCCCGCATTGCTCCTTCACCCAAGGTGGCGTATCTGCATCCCGATAGAACATTTCAAATGTAAAAATAATTCTGTCCACCTACTTAGTAAAAAAATACTTGACCACCTGTCAATAACAAGTTGGTACTTGATAAACTGATGGACTGAACTAAATTTGCAAAGGAAAAACAGGAGATGATGAAGGGTCCTGGGATGGATTATAGTATGAAAATAGTTAAGAATACATATATAAGTCAAGTTTTTTACGTAAAAAACAAGACTTTTTATTAGCTTTGCATTTGAAGAAAAATGAGATTAATATGGTTATAGCAAAACTGATAAAGGAAAGATTGTCGTTGACCCCTGCTGGGGTTGTGTTGACAACAAGAGACTTTGGAGTGGAGATGCAGTATCAGCCAGCACTTGCCAAAGCTCTCAACCGTCTTGTGCTACAAGGTGAGCTGCAAAAGATTGCAAAGGGAAAATACTATATTCCAAAGAAGACCATTTTTGGTGATCTAAAACCTGCTGATTCAGAACTTGTCAAGGATTTCTTGGAGCAAGATGGTAAGATTGTAGGCTATATAACAGGGACAACCGCATTTGCATTCATGGGGTTGACAACACAGATAAGCTCATCCATCCTTGTCGGCACAAATAAATATCGGAGACCTATTACAAGGAATGGCGTGAAAATTTCTTTTCTCTTACAAGAGAACGCCATAACAACAGGCAATATTCCACTACTTAGAATATTGGATGCTCTGCGCCTTGTAAAGGATATTCCTGCCACTTCACCAGATGAATGTGTGACGAATATTTATAAAGTAATCAATGCCCTTTCTATGGAACAGAAGCAAGAATTGGTAGAATTATCCTTGGCATATACGCCTTATGTAAGGGCCTTGCTTGGGGCTATCTACGAAAATATGGAGCTTGAAACGGAAACCATTAGCAAAACATTGAACGGAGTGACCAGTTACAAGTTGCCAATCTCCGACAAAGTATTATCAAACAAAAGAAACTGGAACATCATATGAGATTACATGAAAACTGGGAGTTGTTTTCAGATGCCTTGCAAGCAGCGTCGCAACCTGAAGAGGATGGAGGACTTGGCATCAAGAGTATTTTCATCGAGAAGGACTATTGGATTTGTCGCTCGTTGTCTTTGATGGCTGCGAACGACAAAGATAACCGTGCCATATTCAAAGGAGGAACAAGTCTTACAAAAGCATACGGTATTGGTTGTAGATTTTCAGAAGACATAGATATTGCCATCTCTGAGGCATGGACGCTCAGTGGAAACCAGTTGAAGATGCTGATCAAAAGAACAGCCAAAAGCATGACGGAAGGACTGCAGGAAATGGATATGCCTGGTTTTACAAGCAAAGGTTCTCACTACCACAAGGCATACTATTCTTATCCAAGAACTATTGATACATTACAAGTGGGTGCTATCAAGGCAGGACAATTGCTCGTTGAAATCAACTCTTTTGCCAATCCATATCCATTCCAGAAATGCAGGCTGCAAAGTTTTTTGACCGAGTTCCTGCAAAAGACTGGTAATGAGAGCTTGATAGAAGAGTTTGATATGCAGCCTTTCGAAGTGAATGTTCTCGACAGGCGTAGAACATTAACAGAGAAGTTGGTGTCATTGCTTCGCTGTTCCTTGGCCGACAACTACATGTCGGAGTTGACAGCTAAGATACGCCATTTCTATGATTTGCATTTCCTCTTGAATGATGTTGAAACACAGGACTATCTGAAAAGTGACGTTTTTAAGTCGGACTTCAGCAATTTGTTTGCGCAAGACCAACAGAGATTTGACAAGCCAGAAGGATGGCAAAACAAAAACATTATGGATTCTCCAATCATCAATGACCTACATGATGTTTGGTCTGCATTAAGCAACGTCTATTCAAAAGAACTTCCCAACCTTGCCTACAAAGAGATACCGATGATTGAGAGCATCGAAAATAGTATGGAACAATTGATTTCGTATTTGACAGAATAAAACCGTCATGCTAACCGCCTGAAAGCCAGCAACGGATGTTTTCAAGGAGGAAAAGCGGGGAATCTGCTAAATTTTGTGTAACTTTGCAACTCATTTCTAAAAGAAACCGAAAGCATACCTCTTTTTGAAAGCGGAAAACAATTCGCTTTCAAAGTCTTACGCCTCCGGGAATATTTGGAAAACGCATTGCATTTTCACAATAATTTATCGTTATATCGAATGAAAGGATTTAGTTTCAAGCCGAGGTTGTTCTCGGAGCTCCAACACTACAATCGCGAGAAATTTGCGGCCGACGCTATGGCCGGCCTCATTGTGGGCATTGTGGCGTTGCCGTTGGCCATTGCTTTCGGTATCGCCTCTGGGGTGTCGCCGTCGCAGGGTATCTTAACAGCCATCATCGGTGGTTTCATCGTGTCGGCCTTGGGCGGTTCACGCGTGCAAATCGGTGGGCCAACGGGTGCCTTCATCGTCATCATCTACGGCATTGTCAGCAATCCCGCCTTGGAAATGTCTGGACTGATCGTGGCCACCATGATGGCGGGCGTGTTCCTCATTTTGCTGGGAGCGTTCAGGCTCGGCACCATCATCAAGTTCATTCCATACCCCATTGTGGTGGGCTTCACGAGCGGTATCGCCGTCACCATCTTCACCACGCAGATTCAGGAATTTTTCGGGCTCCAGATTGAAGGTAAGATGCCGGGCGACTTCGTTTCAAAGTGGGTGGTCTATTTCCAACATTTCAACACCACCGACTGGATAACAACGGCCGTTGGCGTTCTCAGCGTGGCAATCATCGCCTTGACGCCGAAAGTGTCGAAGAAAATCCCTGGTTCGCTCGTGGCCATCGTCGTGATGACTGTGGGCGCCTATTTCCTCAACCCCGTTTTGCAGGAACACGGCCTCAGTTCCATCGCCACCATCCACGACCGCTTCGGCGAAATCAAGGCCACGCTGCCGCCGCTCACCGTGCCCAACGTCTCTTGGGACGGCCTCCGCGAACTCCTTCCAACGGCGATGGTCATCGCCGTGCTCGGCGCCATTGAGTCGTTGCTCTCCGCAACAGTGGCCGACGGTGTCTGCGGCGACCACCACAATTCCAACCAGGAACTCATCGGACAGGGCGTTGCCAACCTCTGCACGCCGCTCTTTGGTGGTATTCCTTGCACGGGAGCCATTGCCCGCACCATGACCAACATCAACAACGGCGGACGCACGCCTGTGGCTGGACTCATTCATGCGGCTGTGCTCTTGCTCATCTTCATCGTCTTGATGCCACTGGCGGGCTATATCCCAATGGCTTGTCTGGCCGGCGTGTTGGTGGTTGTTTCATACAACATGAGCGGCTGGCGCACCTTTATGCAGCTGATGAAGAATCCGAAGAGCGACATTGCCGTGCTCGTCATCACCTTCTTGCTCACCGTTATCTTCGACCTCACCGTGGCCATCGAAGTGGGCTTGCTCATTGCCTGCCTCCTCTTCATGAAGCGTATGGCTGAGAGCACGCAAATCAAAGTCATTGCCGACGAAATCGACCCCAACGACGAGACAGATGCCGAGACCCACGAGGAACATCTCATCATCCCTGAGGGTGTGGAGGTCTACGAAATCAACGGCCCATATTTCTTTGGTATCGCCAATAAATTTGAGGAACTCATGAGCGCTATGGACAACCATCCGAAGGTGCGCGTCATCCGTATGCGTCGCGTGCCGTTTATCGACTCCACGGGTATCCACAACTTGCAAAACCTCTGCGAGATGAGCCACCGCGAAGGCACCCACATCGTGCTTTCTGGTGTCACGCCCAACGTGCATGCCGTGCTCGAACACAATGGTTTCGACCATTTGTTGGGAAAAGACCACATCTGTCCCAATATCAACGTGGCGCTCGACCGCGCTGCCTCTATCATGAAGCGCAAGATTTAAGCGATTCTTATAAGCTAAAAAACCTCCTTCAGGCATCGTCTGAAGGAGGTTTTTTAGCTTATAAGGAATATGAAAAATGCGCTCGGCCTTCCCGCGAAACCAATGTGAGGAGGCAATATAAGAGCCGTTATGTGTTTGCCGCGTTGTTCAACGCCCTTCCGTTTTTTTCAGCAGCGCTTCTCTCAGGTCGTCGGACGTGGCAAGTCCGAGCTTCTTGCGGATGTGTATGCTCACCGAACTGATGTTGTTGGGCGTTTTGTCGAGAATGGCGGCAATTTCCAAGATGGTCTTGCCGCCGATAATCAAGCGGCACACTTCTCGCTCCGTTGGCGTTAGCGAAGGCAGCGTTGCCGAAATGTCGGCGTGTTGCATCCTGCGGTGGGCCATTCTTTGCTCCACGGCCCTTATCAAGTTGGCCTCAGTGCGCTCGTCGAGATGATTGAAGAAGTTGGAGACGTCTTTATTCGTCATCCCTCCGCGTCCCAGTTGTATGTAGGCCAGCAGTTCGGTTTTCGTCATGTGGAAAGTGGTCAGCAGTTGGTCGAGGGTGTCGTGATAGTCTTCATTCTCGCGTTGCGTGTTTCGAATGCCCCGCCTAATCAGTTCGCCCAGCACGCATGTGAAAATCTCCGTGATAATGAATATCATCGCGATTTGCTTGTTCACCCCTCCGTTAGTGTAGAGGTAAGCAAAAACGATTGTGGCGATGCTGATGGAGGCGATGATTGTCGGGATGTGCCTGAGGGAGGCCATGACGAGATAGATGATGAGGGCAAGCGAGATGATTTGGTTGGACACGATGGTCTCGTTGAAGCCCGGCGGCTGCGTCATCGCCATGTGTACGATGCGGGCGCTGTCGGTCAGTTGGGTCAGTATGCCAAACGAGGTCATGGCCGTTTTTAGCGACACGCGCTGCCGCAGATACAAAACCAGAATCGCCAGCGTCGTCGCCCAAACGATTGCCGATATGGCGTACAGCATCGTGTTGCCCCGTCCGACAAGTCCGATGAAGTGCATAGGCACACCAGCCAAAATCACCGACGAACTGAGCACCAAAAAAGTGATAAGACACAAGCGTTCCTGCCAATTATGGCTGCGACGGTCAAGGAAAACGCGTAGCCGTGGTGTGATTTCTAATCTCATGATTTTTCATTCTTTCTACCATACAAAGGTAGTACATTTTTACTGGTTTTACCCCTTTTTACCCTCCTTTTTACCCCCCCCCCTACGGCATTTTACGGCGGCCCTGCTTTTGTTGCTTGGCGATTGCGGACTAATTTTGCAACCAATCGAACAACAAAAAACAAACAAATATGACGAAGATTTTTAACTCTGACCACAGCCGCCGTGCGATGTTTTGCACGCTACTTTCCTTGCTGATGTGGATGGTTGGCATTGGCGGTGCCGCTGGCAAAGTAGTAGTGCCGCGCAATCCGATTGTGAAAATCATCAGCGGCCCGACCTATTCGGACAACGGCACTGAAGTTACGCTCAAACTTTGGATGTATAACTACGATGGCGACAACGCCCACTTTATCGGAGATGTCTATCTCAATATTGATGGGAGTAATGTGGTTAAGCTAAACGGTATGTGGAGCTTGTTTTCCAATGTCTATGCCAAGAATGAGGGCAAAATTAAGGAATATGAGAACCGTGGCAACGTGGGCAGCCAGGGCACGATGATGCTTGACGGCGTGAAAATCGGCACTGCACAGTTTTGCAACGTCAAGAAAAATCAGACGTGCGATTATAATAAATATTATAAAGAAGACAAGTGGACCACTGTAGACCTCAAACTATCTTTCAATAATTCGCTTTCCTACCGCCGTCACAGCATAAATGTGAAGGGCAAGTGGCGCGATTGGTGTGACAGTAAAGTGGCAGATAAAGTCTGGGACATCAGTAACCAAATTAACGGCTTCTACTATCCCGATCCCAATGACTTTACTGCAAAAAGAATAGGTGATGATTTGAAATTTGAATGGCACTATGGTACTACTGTAGGTCTCCATGAGTCGATGAGACAAGGCAAGTGGGTGCTGTATAAAAAGTTGAAAGGCTCATCTAATTTTGAAAAAATAGGCGAAGTTAAAGTTGGTAATTCATTAGTCCTTACTATTAAATGTCGTGATTTCGTCTGCGGTGCTACGTATTATGTCACATTCAACCCCAGTGCGCTTAGCAATACCCCAATTATCAATGGTCTGACAGCAACGCTTACACATGAGCATGTCATCAATTCAAATAATACTTGCGATATTTGCAAACATTTTTTATTTACTTACACCACATCAGACGGCAAACCAGTGCCTCTTGCCAATAATCTGGATTTTGGTGCCAAAATGCTGTCGCATACTGCTGACGGCAAAGGCAATTGTTTGATAGATTTTGACTACAACATCACCCGTATACCAGACAATGCTTTTTCTGGGACTAAGATTAACGGCCGTCTTGTTATTCCGAGTACTGTGAAATATATAGGCGCTCGTGCTTTCGCCAATACTGCTTGTAATGAGATTTCCCTTTCTGTGGGACTGGAAGAAATCGGCGATGGGGCGTTTGAGAAATGCTATAATATTAATAAATTGCCTCTTCCGAGGACATTAAAAAAAATCGGAAGCAGGGCCTTTATGGGATGCTTGTCCTCGGGTACTCTTAAAATACCAGGAAATGTAACGGAGATTGGCGATTATGCTTTTAGTGGTTGCAAGTATCTTACAAAGCTGACCCTGACAAATAGTTTACAAAGAATCGGTGCTTATGCTTTTGATGGTTGCTTGAAACTTGATTGCGAACTTCAGATTCCCAATTCTGTAACCGAGATAGGCGATGGAGCTTTCAAAAACTGCTCTATGCTCTCTGGTAAACTGACACTTCCGGGAAAACTGACAAGGATTGGAAGTGAGGTATTTGCGAATTGCGAAAATTTTTCTGGTGACCTCGTCATTCCCAATGGTGTGACGGAGATTGGCAATAATGCGTTCGATAACTGCACTGGATTTACTGGCAAATTGAGTCTGCCTCATAATCTCCGCAAAATAGAGTATGCAGCCTTTGCTCGTTGTATAAATCTTAGTGGCCCTCTCAGCATTCCCGAAACTGTAAAGGAGATTGGTTCTTATGCGTTCTATAATTGTCCAAAATTTACTGGCGATTTTGTCTTGCCTTCTGCATTGGAATCAATCGGCACAGATGCTTTTGCTAATACACAAAATACGAATAATCTCGTGTTCCAGTCGTTGCCCAAAGGCATGCAGAATGGCTATCACGATTGCAAGATGAGAAGATACGTCAACCTCAGCGATGCTTCCTACGTTTCCGATGATGCATACGCCTATTTGGATGGGGCTTCCTATGTCCGCACGATGACGAACACCTGGGGCTCCCTTGTGTTGCCATACGAAATGCTACTTTCCAGCGATGCACCGTACAGTGTGTTTACCATTGAAAAGATGACCAACGACGAGGTTGTTCTGAAGCGCTGCACTTTTAAATTGATGCCGGGAGTTGCGTATATTGTGCGTCGCGATGGTGAGGAGAAAACACTGACCTTCTCGCCAGACCGTTCGGTTGAAATCCGTATGAAGATGCAACCTGCCGACGTGGGAAATCTGAAGTTCAGCGGCACGTATCAGGCAAAGGAAGTGACCGACGGATATATTCTCGCCCAAGACCGCTTCTGGAATGTGGCAAAACTGAAAGCTGCAGCGCCAGAAACGCAGGCCGTCATGGTGGGCCCGTTTCGCTCCTGGCTCGAAGGAACAACCGCAAATACTTCGCCCAGTCTCTCTATGCGCATTGGCGATTCCACCACAGGCATCGACAACGTTGCGCCGCTCGAAATGCTCAACGCCAACGATGCAGAATATTACGACCTCAACGGCAAACGCCTTGACGCACCGATGAAAGGCGTGAACATCGTGAAGCGCGGCAACAAGACAATGAAGGTAATCATCAAATAACCGTTTGGACAATGAAAAAGAAAGTATATATAAAACCCGAAATCTGTGTTCTCCAACTTGACATACAGGCTGCACTTGCCACGTCCTCCGTTCAACAAGCGCCGGAGGAGGATTATACGGATGAAAATGTCAAAGGCTTGTGGGATAAAAACGACAAGTGGAAGATTTGGGCAGACTAAGTCTCACCATTACAGTAATGGTCTTTACTTATTCATAAAAAAGAGCCGCCGCTCCCGAGAGGAAGCAGGCGGCTCTTGCTTTGATGTTTGGTGGTTGTGAGTCTTATTTCTTCTCGCCGAAGTAGCGCTTGAAGAGACCTTCGAAACCGCGTCCGTGACGAGCTTCGTCGCGGGCCATTTCGTGAACCGTGTCGTGGATGGCGTCGAGGTTGAGTTCCTTGGCACGCTTGGCGATGCGGGTCTTGTCTTCGCAGGCACCAGATTCAGCGTTCATGCGCTTTTCGAGGTTGGTCTTCGTGTCCCACACCACGTCGCCGAGCAGTTCGGCAAACTTCGAAGCGTGTTCTGCCTCTTCCCAAGCATAGCGCTTGAAAGCTTCAGCAATTTCAGGGTAGCCTTCGCGGTCGGCCTGACGGCTCATTGCCAAATACATACCCACTTCGGTGCATTCGCCCATGAAATGGTTGTTGAGGTCCTTAATCATTTCTTCGTCGCAACCCTTGGCTACGCCGATTTCGTGTTCAGAGACAAAAGAAAGGCCACTTTCTTCTTTCAACTCCTTAAACTTGGAAGCAGGAACGCCACACATTGGGCATTTTTCTGGAGCGTGGTCACCTTCGTGAATATAACCGCATACGGTGCAAATGAATTTCTTTTTCATAATGGTAGAATTTTTAATATGTTATGTCAATAGTTATGTCAATCATCAGAGGCATCCAATGCCATACCCTGTCAAGAAGAGACTGAAAACTCCGCCATGTCTGGCGTCGTCAGCCGCAATTCTGGAATCGGGCATTTTCAGGACAACTCTTTGTTCGTCTCGCTGCAATTTGAGCACAATCCCCGGAAATAGAGTGCGGCCTCGTCCACTTTGAAGCCCGCCGGCACATCGGCCATCTCCGAGATGTCTTGCCAATTGAGCGGCATGTCGTACACCCTTCCGCAGTTGCGGCAAAAGAAATGCGCGTGGGGCGTGATGTCGCCGTCGTAGCAGGTACACTGCTCGTTAATCGTTATCTGCAAGGCCGCCCCTTGCTTGACAAGCAAGCGCAGCGTGTTGTAAACGGTGGCCTTGGAGAGCGTTGGAATTTCCTGAACAACATCGTTGTAGATTTCGTCCACCGTCGGGTGTGTGCGATGAGTCAGCAGGTATTTCATCACTGCCATACGCTGCATCGACGGCTTAACCCCGTGCTGGGCAAAATATTCAAGAATTTCAGCGTTACTCATAATTAATTTGTAATCATTATTATTTTTATTCGATGGCAAAGTTACATACTTTCTAAGTAACTTCCAAATTTTTCATGGATTATTTTCAAAAATAATTGATTTTTTCTCGAAATCGCTTGCACATTCAAAAATTAGTCTCTACCTTTGCGGTGTCATAGTTTGATAGTACACCGCGAAGCAAGCCTATAAAACAAAACTTCTCCTAAGCGTTCAGACTTAAAAGCGCAGAGAGTCAATGGCTGCCAAACGTCGCACGGCAACGAACCCTTTTAGCTGGTTATGTTGTTGAGGCTCAGTGTTTAAAAGCATTGTTTAAAGGGGATTCTTCATTCTAAACAGCGCTCCGAAAGTCAGGAACCGCATTTAAAGAACATCCTTCAAGCGCCCAGAACAATTATCAAAACCATCGCGAGACGCCTTCCAAAATCCTTGAGACTCATGCCTGTGGCTGTTGAGGGCGGTGGCTATCAAACTTCCTCTCTCTAAGTAGGTCTCGGCATTTATAGAATGCTTTTGACCACCTGCTTAGTAAACAAATTCGCTTCCACTTCTTTTATCTGGCGCCACGCGCAGCGAGACAATCGTGTTGGAGCAGCGGTATTATTAACGGAAATAACATCATCAAAACCCTATATAATATGATACAACTTAATGACATCACTTTTGGCTACAAGCGCAGGGGCAATCCTGTGTTCAGTCATTTCAGCATGAATCTCGAGCCCGACAGCATTTACGGGCTTCTCGGTAAAAACGGCGCGGGCAAAAGCACGTTGCTCTATCTGATGTGCGGACTGCTGCGTCCGCAGAGCGGCGAGGCTTTGTTCAACGGCAAGTCCGTGGTTGAGCGTCGCCCGGAAATTTTGGAAGACATCTTCATCGTTCCCGAGGAGTTTGAGCTTCCGCCGCTGAAACTTTCAACATACGTGAAGATCAATGCTCCGTTTTATCCGCATTTCAGTGAGGAACTCCTCAGCCAGTGTCTGCAGGATTTTGAACTTCCTGAAGACATCAATCTGGGCGGACTCTCGATGGGGCAGAAGAAAAAGGCGTTCATTGCCTTTGCCATTGCCACCAACACGCGCCTGCTGCTGATGGACGAGCCGACAAACGGGCTTGACATTCCTGCAAAGGCATGCTACCGCCGCGTTGTGGCGCGGCAGATGCGTGAAGACCGCACCATCGTTATCTCAACCCATCAGGTGCGTGATGTTGATGCCTTGCTCGACCATGTGGCAGTGGTGGACCATTCAAAAATCCTGCTCAACGCTTCCACGGCCGACATCACTTCGCGCCTGGTGTTTGAACAACGGGCTGCCGGCAAAGACACCAGCGATGCGCTCTATGCACAGCCCAACATGATGGGGAACGCCATCATCGCCAGAAACACTGACGGACGCGACTCACAAATCAACCTCGAAATGCTCTTCAACGCGCTGATGGAAAACAACGCACTGATGGAAGGCAACGAGGAAACGTCTCTCAAACCATAATATGAAAAGGAGGAACATCTCATGAAAAATATTTCTGTATCCCGCATGACGCTGCTTTTGCGTCGCGACTTGTTTTCAAACTGGAAACGTCATCTGCTCCAATTGGGCATTATCTACGCTTTGCTGACGGTTTTCCTCTGTGGAAAATACTATGGATATTTTAGTCCATTCGACCTCGAAGCGTTCAAGGCTTCCCACCCAGCTATGTTACAAGCATATCTGGAGCAGAAGCAGGCATACATTTCATCATCCGTCGTTGGCATCGGCCTCTTTTATTTCCTCTTCGTGCTCTCGACGTCCTTTGCCGGCATCTCCACCAAGCAGCAGCGCATCAGTGCCCTGATGCTCCCTGCCACCAATATGGAGAAATACCTGACGGGCATTCTTTCGGCCATTGTCAGAACCTTCCTCTTCATGACCGTGGGTGTCGTTTTGGCCGACCTGACGCGCATGGCCATCATGCCGTTTTTCGATGTCACGATGGGCTCATTGCTCCCGAGCATCTGTGTCGATGGCATATACAATAATGTCTGCTTCATCATTGAGCGTTTCTCATCCACGACAGAGTATTACTACGATGGTGGGTCTTACCAAGCATGGGCTGGCTATAAGATTCTTACGCTGAATCTCTTATATTTAATGGCCGTTTTCTATGCCGTCTTCTCAAGCGCCATGTTCCGCAAGCGTGCCTTCCTGTGGGGGATTCTGCTCTTCATCGGTGCCATGATTGCTTTCGCATTCACTCTTCTTGAGTTTGTAAAACTGGGAATGAAGCCTGCGCATGGTTTCAGCATGGAAACGGCGACAGCCATAACGGGCGTTGTCAGTGCCGTTTCGTATGTCATCTTCACCTACTTCGGCTATCGCCATTTAAAGCGGCTGCAAGTGATTCCCCGAAAATTCTTTAGCCTATGATTTTCAAGGAAGGACAGGCTATTTTCATTCAGATTGCGGAGCGCATTTGCGATGAAATACTGGCCGGGAAATATGAAGCAGACGCTCGCATTCCGGGGGTGCGCGACTATTCCGTCACACTGGAGGTGAATGTCAACACCACCGTGAAGGCCTACGAACAACTGGCGCAGCGTGGCGTGATCTATAATAAGCGCGGACTGGGCTATTTTGTGGCCGCCGATGCACAATCGCTAATCCTGAAGACACGGCGTGAGACTTTCTTCAATAGCGAACTCCCCGAACTTGTTGTGCGCATGCGTCAGCTTGGTGTGACGCCAGAAGACATCAAAACGGCTTACGAGAAGGACAATGCGTGATGGCAGGTGGGTGCATCCCACTGTAAGGCAAAGATGACTTGGACTCATCCTCAGCCATCATGCTGCGTATAAGTAGGTGTTCAAAATTAGTTTATACTATCCATGTAGGGATAATCCAGTTTAATATTGCCTTGCCGCATTCTTTTGCCCCTACAACTGTCTTTCATCAGTCACGTAGCCCGCTACGCTCCTTCTTCAAGACAGCTGTAGGAACAAAATAATACGACAATTCAATATAAACTAATTCTGAACACCTACTTATTATAATAAGTAGCATTCCAAAATTATGGCCAAACTCGCTCTCGGGTCTGAGAGCAAGTTTGGCCTGTTTTTTCGGGATTGCCCATATTGGTGGCAGACGTGTTATGGAAATGGTACACACTTTTTTACGCCAGAAAACATTTTCATCGTGGTGTAAGTGGTTGTCCGCTTTTTCTCATATTCTGATAAGCCTTACAATGACTTAATACAGATTTACTTTACACGGTT
>UMGH01036189.1_pt1 | contig 16511 bp, 15 predicted proteins | sample 1965231 | NCBI WGS metagenome assembly UMGH01 (sample SAMEA4836068, study PRJEB28245) | human gut metagenome | biome: gut microbiome; material: fecal sample | place: Denmark | collected 2008 | reverse complement strand
ACTCCAGTGGCACACCTTTTGGACTTTATTGTGCCTATTTGCTGCCTTCTCGCCACTTCAGCATCCAATCCGCCATACTCTTGCTCTCCTTTTGGACTTCATCCTGCCTATTTGCTGCCTTCCAACCACTTCAGCGTCCAATCCGCCATACTCTCGCTCTCCTTTTGGACTTCATCCTGCCTATTTACTGCCTTCCCACCACTTCAGCGTCCAATCCGCCATACTCTCGCTCTCCTTTTGGACTTCATCCTGCCTTCTCACCACTCTAATGTCCAATTCGTCACCCTCCACCTTGAAGTTAGAACATTCCCTCAAAAAACACTTGATTTTCAGACACAAATATATACATAATTAAGCAATGCCAATATGTTTATGGCAATTTTGCATACTCTGAAGCTGAATGGACATCATATATATATCAGTGGACAGCTCCACCTGCAAAAGGAGGTTTTATGATAATAGATTTTCATACACATACATTTCCAGATGAACTCGCTGACAGGGCTGTTGGTACATTAGCCCACAGTGGCGGCATCCATAACTATCTTGACGGAAGAGTGGACTCACTTAAGGAATCCATGAAGAAGGCAGGAATTGATTACTCAGTGCTGCTTCCTGTGGCAACCAAGCCTAATCAGTGCGACACAATCAATACACTTGCTTTAAAGACTAATGAAACAAGTAAGACAACCGGATTAATTTCATTTGGGGCAATACATCCGGCTTGTGAGAATTTCAGAGAAATATTGAACTGGCTTTCCAACAATGGTTTCAAAGGAATCAAGCTCCACCCTGTTTTCCAGAAAACCAATATAGATGATATGCAGTCATTAAGACTTATCGAATATGCATCAGCACTCGGGCTTATAATACTTATACATGCAGGCTTCGATGTGAGTTTTCCGGGCTGCGATGAATCAAGCGTAGACAGACTTACAACAATGATTCAGGAAGTAAAACCAGAAAAACTCGTACTCGCACACATGGGTGGCTGGGGACAATGGAACGAAGTTTCTTCCGTATTAGAAAAGGATTACATGAAAAATGTATATCTTGATACCTCATCATGCATCAAGAAACTCAATCATAATGCCAGCCTTCCAATAGAGAAATTCAAGAAAATGGTCAACATCCACGGCGCAGACCGCATATTATTCGGCTCTGACAGCCCGTGGGACGACCAGAAAGACGCAGTAGATTTAATTAAAGAATGTGGATTTTCAGAAAAAGCTACCGATGCCATACTTGGTAAAAATGCGGTTACACTCCTTAATTTATAGACTATTTAAAAAGTTTTGCGGTTATAACCCGAAAAATTTTATGGTTCATTTGTTTGACAACGCACATATTCACCAGACACAAATCAAGCAGGCTGTCCCACATAACAGCCTGCTTACAATTTAATCACCAATAAAATCATCCCCACCACATGCACAACCAGCATAGCAGGAACCGTATATTTAAAATACCACTTCCGCGTCTTATGCCTGAACACATGCATTGCAATAAATGCGCCAAGCGAGCCTCCGATTAATGCCGTAATAAGAAGAGTCGCCTCCCTTATGCGCCATTTGTTGTGTATCGCTTTCCACTTATCAATTCCATACAAAGCAAATGTTACTACATTAATAATCAATAAATATATTCCTATAATCTTAAGCATTACCTCTCTGTAAACGCATAATTCCAAGTCTTTGCGCCGTCTGGCTTATTCTGAACAATTGACATATTCCACTTGTCATTACCATTAATTGAGTAATATGGCGACTTCACACTGTCCGACATATAGATTATGACGCTGTCTCCTTTCGCATCTGGTGTATCCATTGTACCATAGAATACGTAAGATGCATATGAATACGCCTCATCTCCCGCCTTTACATAACTGATATATTCAGAATTTGTCTCAGGTTCATACTCCTCTACACTCATTTCGCACTTATCAATCACAAGACTACGGTAATATACCTTAAGATACTCTTCAGCCTCCTTCTGTGTCTGCTCCGAAACCTCTGCCCTGTTATTATCCTTAACCTTGAAAATCACTGGTTTAATAAGCACTATAATAACAATGACTGCAAGCAGAAATACTGCAAATGCAATAGCAAGAGTTACCCTTTTCTTAACAACATTTTTATCATCCATAAATCTCGCCCTCCTTTTCCAATGCATCTTATTAAAAATGTGTTTCTTTATTTACCATAATTATACAACATGAAACTTACATCCAACTTACATGGACATATGATAATATATATTTGTACTTGCCAATCGCATGATAATCTGCTAAACTACACAGGCTGTGTTAATATACAGCATATCGTGTGTTCGAGACCTTCCACACGCAAAACAAAACTAAAGGAGATAATTGAATATGAAGAAAAAAGGAATGAGTGTGAAATTCATCACACAGGCCGCTGTAATCGCAGCAATCTACGTAGTACTTGTAGTAATCTTTAACTACATCAGTTTTGGACCAGTCCAGTTTCGAATCGCAGAGGCACTTACAATACTGCCTTACTTTACACCTGCAGCAATCCCAGGATTATTTGTTGGCTGTATAATTGCTAACATCCTTGGTGGTGCAATTGTATGGGATGTAGTATTTGGAAGTATTGCAACACTTATCGGTGCAATCGGAACATACCTGTTAAGAAAGCATAAGTGGCTTGCCCCAGTTCCACCAATTGTTGCTAACACAATCATCGTGCCATTCGTACTTAAATTCGCTTATGGCTCAGAGGGCATGTTTGCAATGTTCTTCGTTACTGTTGGCGCTGGCGAGATAATTGTTTGCGGAATTATCGGAATGATACTTTTATATGCACTTACACCAGTAAGACATGTAATATTCGGTGATGAAAAGTAATTCTAAAATACCAGCCCGCATACCGATTAATATGGTAACATAATATAAAACACTCAACTATAATAATTTATAAGACAAGGCTGCACTTCTCATGTAATCCCCCTATATGATATTTCCACTGATATCTTATTAAGATTATTATGTCACTTTTTGTAACATATATCAAATCTTTCATTAATCAAAAAAGTTTTACAACTTTTGAATTAAGAATCACTCCGGCAAGCACCACTCCAACTATTATGCATATTTGCAGAACCGATATTCCACCATAAAAATCAATATATGTTACAATTCCCGGAAATGTATAATAATGCAGTACATTAACACCTATTTTATAAATATAATACAGAACATTTATGGACAGACACGCTAACACGCCCACTCTGTAATTAATTTTTGCCGACAAATATGTAGCAATTGATGCAAATATATTTATTCCTAATATAGCCGTGACTATATTAACAATTATGTAACCTCTTACAGATATGTTAAAAGGATAATCTGCAAATGCCTGAATGCTTTGAATTAATATATCATACCTTTGAATATCTAACACCTTGGTAACATTATGATAATAGTAACAATATACACCTGCACACATTACTGTATTAACCACTGCATTAATAAGCAGCTTCCTTATTATCCACCTCTTTCTGTTCCTTCCTGTCCTTACCAATGCAAGAACATTCTCGTCCTTTTCAAATGAAATCACTCCTACATTAAGCAGGCATGCTGTTATAAGACATATGCACATCAATAGTTCCTTATTATCACGCTGTCTTTCATCAAATAATTTATTATATGCATATTGATTTATAAGAGAAACATTTACACCGTCATCATGCTTTTCATTTACATAATGAACCAGATTAATTTCATGATTAAGTATTACCATCTGTGCATTATTGTCTTTCTCTGCCTGCATTAATTGATATTCCTGTATGAGTTCTTCCTCCAGACTATATAATTCGCTTTCTGATAAGGCACTATTATTCTGACAAAATGTATACACCGTACTTTCAACCATATTATACTTGAGCTTATATGCAAATGTATAACTGCTGACTATAACAATCATAAGGCAGTACACTATCAACATCCGCCGTTTTATCAGAATTTTCCACAATTCCTTCATAAAAACAGGAAAATTTGAAAATATCCTGTTAAACTGTAGGCTGATTTTCCCAAGAAGCCTCTCGATAACCCCTGCCTTACGCTGTGTCTTTTTGAGACTACATGCGAAAGCCATCATCGTTGATAATAATATTATTATCAAACCTACCCATACTGTACTCTCCTGTATATCACTTATAAAATATTTGTAACCCCAGTTCTCATATTTAAACCATATTGTATTATCTACAAGATTACTGATATTAATATATTTAATACCTCTGAATATGCTTTTTGCTGAAATAAATTTAGCAAGCAGAAGTTCTATTCCAACTATCATTACAGAAAATGATAGACCTATATTCTTATTATCAAATAAATTAATTAAAGCATATAAAAATACTGACATTGCAAATGTAACTGCCACTGTCTTAAAAGCAACAGTCAAAACCAGTCCCACTCTGCTCATCCCCATAGAAACAAGATAAATTTCTGAATCCGACCCAGACATTCCATTTATTGAACTCCAGTCATTATATACAAATAATGAAGTCATTGTAATCGCTGTATACGATAATAGCACTACAGCAATAGACAGTATAAGCAGCACGATTATACGCTTCAGTTCTAATATCATCCTGCCATTAGGAGCACTTTTTATAATGTACTGCAATTTTTTCGAGTCTGACTGCATTCCATAGATAAATATAAGCATTATTACAATGATAAAATATCCCATATATTTATATTCTGCCATACTTCTCAGCCATACATCACTACTATAATCGACATCATAATCATATGCCTTCTGCAAATCATTCTGTGTCTTTATTAATTCCAGTCTGCTTTCCCCTGATTGTGCATACATGGCATTATTTTTATATCTGTCTATATTCACCAGCTTATTCTCTATATTAATCTTATAATTTCTGACAAATTCCACTTTTTCAGAAAAGAGCGTTTTAGCTTCTATATACTGTTCATTATCTGTAATATCAGGATTATCTGATTCATATTGTCTTATATATCCATGATAATCACTTATATTTTCCTCATTTAATTCCCTGTTATATTCTTTCAGCATATTATCATATATTTTGTATGAATACTGTCCGTTATTAATAATGCAGAATAAAACTATATTAAGCACAATTATGAGAACTGCTGTCAGAATTCTTTTTAAAGATATTACCTTAACTAATTCCATTCGCATCCCCCTTGTTCCCTCTCAATTTACATAATGCCAGCCTTACCGTTTTCACGAAAGACTGGCATTTTATTATTTACTCCATTGATATATTTTTTTCGCAGTACTTCCCTGCATATCTTTATCAGATAAATCTATAGCGTAGACAGAATATGTATTCACATATGGTTCAACTTTATTATCAAAAAATTCGATATTATTATTTTGCCAGCCTTTTGCATTATTACGCTGCATTCCTACATAGATATTATTGTTATCAATACCTTTAATTTCTATGCCGGAAAATGTTCCATCGCTTGATCCGTCACCAGCAAAACTGCATGTCCACACTACCTGTTTATCCGCATTTACAGCCTTTATATTCCCTTCATTATGTAAAGCCTCATAGAAGTATATATCCCCATTAATATATCTTAGTGATGATATTTCTAATGCTTCCGGATTGTTATATATTTCCTCTGTTTTTCCATCAACTGATACTTTAATAATCCGCTTATTGTCTGTAACAAAATATAACGAATCATTATCATCCGCTGTTATAGAAGTCACTTTACTTATTATACCTGTCTGGCTGCCAAGTATATCTGTTGCATTATCAGTATTAATGTTAAGCTTTTCCTCAAATTTTCCATTATAGATGTCATATCTGTAGATTCTGTACTGCACCGGAGTATTCTTTGAACCATATCTTGTATCTCCACCGGCTATATAATATACACACTTATCTCCGACGCATACCTTACAGCATGCCATATTAAACAATTCGTAATCTATTGGAAATATAAAGCTGCCTAATTCTTCCACTTTAGAATTACCATTAATTGCAATTCTGTTACAGCTCACCTTAGTATTGTAATCATCCTCAACAAGATTCTGTGCATTCGTTGGCTGTACAGAATAATAATACAGGTAATTCTCATGCATGGCAGCCACCGTTGAAGTATTCGCAGATGCTATTCCCACAATCTTTCCGTCTGACGCAAGACATGCTACCTTACTTTCATTATTAAACTTTTCATCATATTCCATAAGATAATCGCCAGACTCGTCCCTTTTTATCATATAAATATGATTATCCTTATACCATACCATATTACCAAGACAATTTACTGATACACCATTTAAGTCATATGGATCATAATCCATCTTATCAGCTGCAAATGCTTTGCACTTACTATCCTTATGTGAGCATGTCATATCCGGACACATCGGAACTGCTTCATTATCAGTCATATCATAAAAATACAGAATTCCATTTGTCAAAAAAATGAATCCGTTATCAGTAAATGCCGCACTGTTGCTCACAGATTTTTCATATAAATCATGATTATATGTGTAATTAATTGTCTGCTCCTGCGTAACATGATTGTCTGCATCCTTAGCCGTTGTACATCCACATAATATTGTTGATATACTTAGTGCTATCATTGTAAGATTTTTAAGCCTTTTATTCATACCCCATACCTCCTCATTCAATCAATGTTTCCTTGTTATCTATATATACGAAACATTAATCAAAAAAGTTTTAAATATTACAACAATTTGTCATTATAAAAGCTTAATTCTTATGTACCCAAAAACTACAATCATCAGTACAATAACAGCTATATTAAATGCTCTGTTAATCTTACCTTTTGTCAGATATGACATCAACAGACCTGCATTTGCAGCAATACATACACATAAAATGTATATTACTGTCTTAAATGCAATGAAACCGCCTACACTCATAGATATAACAAGCTTCTTAACAGCAGGCAGACTATATATTCCTTTTCCAAGCTTGTCAGATATAACCTGAAGGCTGAGTGACGGTGCCTGCATATACGGCATACCATATCTGTGATACATGCAGTAATATTCTATTCCATATGTAACAACACATAAGACAAGTGCAAAAATAATTAAAGATATATACTTTTTGATTTTTCTGCTTTTCCTTCCATTAACAGAACTATTCAATATATACTCAACGCCAGTAGTATATTCAATTTCTATATTCTCCTGAGCCATAAGCATAATAACTGCTACAAGTGTAATTAATATAATTGTCTCTCTGACTACAGAATTGCTTCCAATTATTTCTGCATATCCGCGTTCTGATATCAGCCATGCATCAACACCATATTGTTCCTTTACTCCATCCAGATATTCCAGTTTATCTGCAAATTCCTGAACATAGCCAGCACGCACTCTTGCATACTGATACTCTCCATTTGCGTCATAATATCTGTCTTCCCAGTCATCAGACACATTTCCAGAATCCTTTTCAGCTATCAGTTCATTCAATGCTGCCATTGCATTTTTCATGTCTGTAAGCTTCTCATTAGTATATTCCCTTATGTATTCTTTATCTTTACCACCATGCTCAAGATACATCTCATCCTTTAGTATCTCTGTATCTGTATATGTCATATAACCATTGCCAGAAAAATATATAGCCACAAATAAAACAACTGCTATATACCATACTCCATGACCAGAAAATACCAGCTTATGTATTTCCTTCATAAGCTGTGGCATCCTTGACAACATTCTCTGATACATCCTGTTTACTGCACCTGCAATTCTGCTCCACAGTGAGACCTTTCCATACGGGCGCATTACACCGCATTTTTCATATGCAATAATTGCTGCTATTGCTGAAACAACCAGTATACTAAATGTTACAACAGACGAAACATGAAATACATATTCTTTAAATCCCCAGTTAATATATGTACGCAATACCTCATTAAGATGCAGTACACTGACCACATTAATGTAATGCAATCCATTTAGGATACTATTATATTCAATATTCTTATACAGAAAACTTTCTAATCCAATAAATACAGCAATACACACAACTGCATAATTACGCTGTCTGAACATTACGAATACAGCCCATATTATCAGCCCCAGAGCTGCTATAAGCAGACTGTTTGCTGCAATAAGCAGAATTACATATTGCAGCTTGCTTATCGGATATGTAAATTTTCCAAAGCTGTATATATTCTGTATAGGATTTCCGAGTTCACCTATTCCTCCATATAACACCAGAGAACACACAAATGTTGAAAGTGCCATCGCAACAACTGATAATACAGCCGCCGTTATGACAACTACAATATTTGCTGCACTTATATAGTCTCTTCCGTTCCTGGTACAGAATGTAATCTGCCACACCCCATTTTCCCTGTACTTAAACAAATCATATACAATAATAAGCACAAAGAAAAATGCTATGTAGTATGAATAATAATAATTAACAAATGATTCAACCGCACGGCTGTTATCATATGAAACCTCAACATTCTGGATACGCCTGAAATCATTGGCTGTTCTTAAAATATTGCTGTATGTAAATGTTTTCCCCTTATTAAATATAGAAAATTTCTGCAGATAATCCGCATTCTTAATTACTGAATCAATCTCATCATGATATGACTCAATGTATTTATTGTATCTGTTAATCTCCCGCTCACTTTGTCCATTTGCACTCTTAGGAACATTAATATACATAAATAAAAACAGATTAATGCACATAAATACAGCAAGCATAATTATCTTTTTATAATTAAATACCCTTTTCACCTCTGACATGCATCATTCCCCCATTTCAACTGCCAATCTGACAGCTTTAATTTCTTTTAGTACATGTCTGATTATTTTGCATAGAATTTAACCCATTTATCCGCATTCTCTATATCTTTCTTATCTATATACGCGTACTGGTCATTGCCATCCTCCGACAATGCAAACATACACCTTGAATCTCCGTAATATAATGTGCTTATATTTTGGCATGAAATTTCATTAACCTTACTTCCATCTGCTGTTAATACCATACATCTTTTATCAAAATCTGCACGGCTGTTCGTACGAATCTGATATAATATATTATCCATATATACATAATTACCATCATATGAAAGATTACACCTATCATAGATTTTATCTGCTTTAATAACCAATTGCGTTGTCTGTTCATTAATATCTGAATAATATAATCCCTGTCCCACTACATAGTAAGCAAATATATTCTTATCTCCAATCATACAATAATCTGAAATATCCTCATCACTTACAAGAGATACCTTCTCTGTATCATAGTCATATGCATATAATCCCCTTGTTTTAGAATTGTAGCTTCTCTTTTCAACCTGTTCCTGAACTGCAAAATACAATCTGTTTCCATAACTCTTTACATCGGCAACAGTAATATTCTTACCGCTTACTTCATATATATTATTCGTGCTTCCATCCTTTAAGGATATTCTCTTAATTATCTCTGTGTATTCTTCATCCAGTGTATAATGAGTATACTCACAATATGCATATGCATAATCTCCATGAAAAACAAGGTGGGTTGATGCATCTTGTCCGCTTGGCATAATCTTTGCTATATCCTCACGGTTATTGCCTGCTGTATCCATTCTTACAAGAACCGACATTCCACTTTCATATTTCATATAATACAGATATCCATTATGATAATATATATTATCCACTATATAGGGAGTACTCCCGTCTGGGGCTTTACCCTGTCTTTTATAGATGGCATAACTTCTTATTATAAAGGGATAGTCAGCATACAACGCTAAGGGGGATAGCCCACTAGGGGATATACCCCCTTTGAACACCCCAGATTTGCTTATTCCTGAGATTTGTATAATCACGCAAAATCATTTTTGCGGTTCTCTGTTATACGCATTGTATAACACCACTATATTTGTAACAAAAAATAGCGTGGCTGTCAAATCGTAGCCACACTATTTTTTGCGTTCCGTCTTACTGCTAATTCTGTTTTTCAGTAAAGAATGCTCCATAACTAAACATCTTCATGCTCTGGTATCTGCCCATATCCAGCAGATTGTTTATTATGATTTCCACGTCCCTGTCCTCACCGGACGGCTCATGCAGTCTCTGGCATATCCTTCCATAGGCTGCAAGCATTTCACTGTAGAGTTTTTCACAGTATCTGCCTTCTTCAAATTCGTTCTCTACCACACTGCTTTCCTCACAATCAAATTTATCCAGATCATAATGTCCGTTCATCAGATCGTAGATCATTGTTTTGAATTCCTCATCCTGTACTCTCATATACATCCTCATCACTTTCCGTGGTCACCGGAATGCATAGAAAAAGGGAAGCCAGTCTTGTCAGATACAATCAAACTGCTTCCCCTTACTTCTTCAGCGTCCTTACGAAGTTCATCAGTATTCTGCGTTCATCCGCATTTAAGTCATCCCATATCTCCAATAATTCACCTTGCTCATCCGTCAGGTCAGGCCGCATACCATCTCCTGCAAAGAACTGTGCGATTGAAATTCCGAATGCATCACAGATCCTTTCCAGGGTCGGTACTGTAGGTATGCTCTTCTTATTCATTATATTTGCCAACGCTGTCTGCGACATATCCGTGAGCTGTGCAAGTCTGTATTTGGAGACTTTATGCTTGCTGCATAATTCTTTTACCCTCTTTGGTATGTACTCCTCTGTACGCAAGTAAATTACACCTCTCTTCTATCTGTACGATATACATATTGTAACCGTTACGCAGAAGAATTATTAGAACCATATCTCTTTCGTAATTTACTCTAGTGCAGTGGAGTATCTGGGTAAAAAAAATATGAACGGCAGATTTATGCAGTTCAGTTTTGTATCATGACAGAACCTTGATTTACCTTGTTTCCATCATTCTTATATCGTCTTGTTCCAGTTATAAGCATACCATCTGCATCCGTATCCTTCAATAAAAATCGTTCGACATATTTCGCACTTTCCCATCCCCCTGTTTTCCTTTTACTCCATTACGCTTTATTAAATTACACAACTTTTTTGCACTCATTGATAGATAATTTACCTTGCGTAAGAAAAAGAAAACAGGAGGTACAATCTATGAATCAGACGCAGATATCTGTCAACCACAGGCAGATAGGATACCGTATCAAGGAAGTAAGGGAGCAGAATCATATTTCACAGGCACAGCTTGCGGAAATGACCGACCTTTCCGTCTCCTACATAAGCCACATTGAAAATGCAAAAAGGAAAGCAAGCCTGGAATCCATCATCCGTATCGTGAATGCCCTCGGCATTACCGTGGATGAACTGCTTGCCGGAGTGCAGATGAACAATCCGGCTGCATACCAGACAGACATCGATATGCTCATGGAAGACTGCTCGGAAAATGAGAAAAGATTCATCTATGAACTTATAAAAGCAAGCCTGGAAACCATGCACAAAAACGGCTGGGAGCTTGCTTCCAGTGACAGGCACAGATAAAGGCACACTATTTTCACACAAATAAATTTTCTTTGAAATAGACTATAGGGATATGGCTGTCCGTATAGTCTATTTTATTTCAGCATGAAAATTTTATAATAAAATCCAGCACAGAAATAAAAGGTGGTAAGTCATGAACGAAAACGAGCAGAAAGCCGGCTCAGTTGCCGACCAGAAAAGTAAGATAAGGGAACGCTATAAAGGCATCAACCCGGATGAACTTGACGTGATCCCTGCCCTTCCGCAGGAAGATATATTTGCAGTGGAAAATGAACAGCGTGTTGCCGTATATGCAAGGGTGTCAACGGATGATCCAAGGCAGACATCTTCATATGAACTGCAGAAGAACCATTATCATGATGTCATCAGTAAGAGTCCGAACTGGAAACTGGTACAGATCTATGCGGATGAAGGCATCTCCGGCACTTCACTCCAGCACCGTGACCAGTTCAAGCTGATGATCGAAGACTGCAAAAAAGGTCAGATAGATCTCATCGTGACCAAGAGCGTATCACGTTTTGCCCGGAATGTGGTGGACTGCATCGGCTATGTCAGGGAGCTTCTCGCACTCCCCCATCCTGTCGGTGTTTTCTTTGAAACGGAAAGGCTCAACACCTTTGACCCCAAAAGTGAGATGGTGCTTTCCTTCATGGCCACACTTGCACAGGAAGAAAGCCATACCAAGAGCGAGATCATGAATGCATCCATCGAGATGCGTTTCCGCAGGGGGATCTTCCTTACACCGATACTCCTCGGATATGACCATGATGAAGATGGAAACCTCATTATTAATGAAGGGGAAGCAAAGATCGTAAAACTCATATTTATGATGTACTTAAACGGATGCACCTGTCAGGAGATTGCCGATACCCTGACGGAACTCGGCTGTGAGACCAAAAAGGGGAACACTGTATGGTCTCCTGGTTCCATCCTTCAGATACTGCAGAATGAGAGGCACTGCGGTGATGTTCTTGCACATAAGACCTACACTCCGAATTATCTCAACCACAAATCAAAGAAGAATATGCAGAACCGTCCACAGTACCGGAAGCGCGACCATCACGAAGCCATCATATCAAGGGATGACTTTATTGCGGTCCAGAGGCTGATCAGCAATGCCAAGTATGGGAACAAAGGGATCCTTCCGCAGCTGAAGGTCATTCCGGGAGGTGTCCTGAAAGGATTTGTATCCATCAACCCCAGATGGGCGGGATTTAAGGAAACGGATTACATGAATGCTTCTTCCAGTGTTTATGACGGCACGGAACAGTCCGGCCCGTCTTCCGGTCATGTGGAAGTAAAATCCGGTGAATTTGACCTGCGCGGATATGAGATCGCACGCTCACAGTTTTTTGACAGCACGGACCGTATAACCGTTACCTTCAGCCAGGGAGATATCCGCTTTTCCGCTCCTGCCGTCCGCAAACTTGACAGCACGCTTGTGGAACTGCTCATACATCCAAAGAAACTGGTCTTTGCCGTAAGGAATGCGGGGAAAGACTGCCGGAATGCCATGCAGTGGTCTAAAAAGAAAGACGGAAAAAACTCTCCACGTGAGATCAGCGGGACTGCATTTCTTCCCACGCTCTATTCCCTCCTCGGCTGGAATGATGACTGCCGTTACCGCATTACGGGGGTAAAGCGTGGCAGCGGGAATGATGCCGTACTGCTCTTCAACCTTTCCGAACCGGAGATATTCATCCCCAATGACATGGTCGGTGCACCGGATGCGGATCCGGCCGTAAAACCCTTTACAGACAACCAGCAGAGAAATGTCCGAGCCTATCCGCCTGACTGGGCAGACACATTTGGGAGCAATTATTACAGCCACGCACAGGCAGAAGAACTTGCCGGATTCACCGGACGTAAAGACCCGGATACCTCCCATGCCTCGGTAACATATAACGACACTGATATACAGGTCACCAGTAAAAATGACATCGAAAAGAATATTAAACAGATCATGTCAGATATGAAGGAGAACACAGATGAACATACAGACAAACGATGAAAAGAATACCATTCCCGTGACCGAGGATGATGCTTTCAGCTATGACGGGTATCAGGTTGTCCGCGGCGAGTTCTTCGCCCATACCTATGAACCGTCCTTTACTTTTAATTCCAGCAAGGTATCCGTAAACACCGCATGCATAAAAAAGCTGCCGGATACGGATTTCGTGCAGATACTCGTAAACCCGGATGAAAAGAAACTGGCGGTGCGTCCATGCCAGGAGGATGAGAAGGATTCCTTCCGGTGGTGCTCCGCAACGGCAAAACGCTCTCCAAGGCAGATCACCTGCCGTATCTTTTTTGCCAAGGTCGTGTCGCTTATGGGATGGAATTCATCCTATCGCTATAAACTGCTTGGGAAGCTGATACGGTCAGACAATGAACTGCTCTTTGTCTTCGACCTCACCACGCCTGAGATCTTCGTGCGTGAGGAAAAGGAAGACGGAAAGATAAAAGCGTCCCGCACGCCAAGCTATCCGGAAGAATGGCAGAACCAGTTCGGTGTGCCTGTCGAGGAACACCAGAGCAGTTTACAGGTCAACATGTTTGACGGTTATGCGGTGTTCGGCATCTCCGAAAACAATACCGCTGAACCAGAAGAAGAAAAAACAGAACATCCAGAAAAGGAGGAACAGCATTATGAACAGAGAAACCTCTTTGAAGCCGGTCCTATGCATTGACTTAAAGAAAAACAGAATACGCATACACAAGCTCACACTCCATATGCTCGGTGACCCGGAGTATATCCAGCTACTTGTAAACCCACAGGACAGCATGATCGCCATAAGGAAAAGTGTGCGTAAGGATTACCTTGCCCACCGTGTACGCTACAGTAAAGCCGACAGCCGTTACTGCTACGAATTATACAGTACGGAACTTTTACAGGCATTACGGCATACGGGCATATATCTGGAGGACAACCGCAGCTACCGTATCTACGGTGCACTGAATCCAAAAGAATGTCTTGCCAGCTTTTCCATGAATGAATGCGTGCTTGTAGATGATATGACCCGAACGGAGGAATCAGTATGAACAACAGACCAGTCCCGGAACTTCAGACGGATCCGGAATTTGATGAGCTGATACAGCCAAGGGAAGAAAAGTACCTGGAAGAACTCGAAGAAAACATTTTTGACCACGGATGCCAGGAGCCTGTATGTGTATGGAACGGTATCATACTTGACGGCCGTCTGCGGTATAAAATCTGTACGAAATGGGATATCCATTTCAACATCCGGCGCATCATGCTTGAAAGCCGTGATAAGGCAGTCTCTTTTATCTGCCATGAACAGCTAAAACGTACAGACCTTACCGGGGAATACAAAAAATACCTGATAGGCAGACTGTTCCGTGCGGATATGAATACCGCCAGTGATGAATTCATGAAAAAACATCCTGACACGGAACTGAATGCAGACGGACAGGTGTCACAGAAATATGTCCGTAAGACGGATATTGCCACCATCATAGGCAATGAATTTAATTTTGGTTTTTCCACCGTGACAAAATATGATATTTATGCCCGTGCGGTCGATGACCTGAAACGGAAAAGCCCGGAGATTGCAGAAAAGATATTAAACGGGAAACTCCGTGTATCCCATGAAAATATCATAGAACTCTCCCGTCTTCCCATTGAGGATATCAATGGACTGAAAAGGCTCTTGGACAGCGGGTCTATAGATCGCATCGGATACTCCCAGCTCCGGCACGAACTCAGGTGGCAGAGGCTTCCCACCGGAAAACCGGACTCAAGAAGGATAAAACGGGAAAAGGAAAGTGCCGAAGCCGGAATTAAGCAGATGCCCGCCACTGACCCGGATGCGGAACTCGAGAGCCTTAAATTTACGATACCTTCATGGTCAAAGACCATATCAAGGACCATGGAGCTTACAGATTTTCCTTCCACCTCGGTTAATGCAAGGCGTGAAGTGAAGATGCAGCTGTTAAACCTAACAAGAAAAATAACCAGACTGCTTTCGCAGCTTGAGGAGGATGATCCAGATGACAGAAGAACAGACAGCCGGACAAACGCCACAGACCATTGACCTGATGCAGTTCGTCCCAAAAGTACACTTTGAACAGATCCCTATCAGGAATCTCGTATCCAACCAGGAATACCAGCGCAACCTCTCACAGCACCATGTCCAGCGCGCTGCCGCCAACTTTGACCTGTACCAGATAAATCCAGTAAAGGTCAGCCGGAGGAACGGCATCAACTATGTATTCAACGGACAGCACACCATTGAGATCGTTGCCCTCGTTTCAGGATCCAGGGAGACACCCGTGTGGTGCATGGTGTACGATGACCTCGGATATGAACATGAAGCGGATATCTTTGCAAACCAGATGAAATATGTAAAGCCCCTGCTGCCTTATGAGATATTCATGGCAAACATAGAGGCCGGCAATGACAAACAGCTCATCATCCGTGACCTGGTGGAATCCTATGACCTTACCATCGCATCCACCACGACACCGGGCGGTATCTGCGCTGTCGCAACCCTGGAAAACATCCACGACAAATACGGCTATCATATGCTTGACCATGTCATCCGTCTCATTGCGGCCACATGGGAAGGGGCATCCCAGTCCTTCAGTGCAAACATGATGAACGGACTGGCACGTTTCCTGAATGCTTACGGTGATGCCATAAAAGATGATGTATTTAAGGAAAAGCTCGGAAGGATATCCATCAAGGAACTTGCCCGCACTGCAAAGGACAGGCGTTCCGGCTCACTCGGATTTGCGGAAGCCATACTGATATACTACAACAAAAAAAGCCGGAACCCGCTTACCTGGGATAAACTTTATACCCATAAACTTCCGCATAAAAAGGACATGGAAGAAGAACCGTCCGACATTCCTGAACCCGGGGATGCGGACGGTGAAAGCAGCCAGATGGAGCTGTTTGGACTTCATGACAGCGGGGTTTCCGGGTGATCTACACGGAAACCTTTACCCTGCTGCCTTCCAGAAAGAAGAGCTCATATTTTTTCGCACCAAGCACCGTCACTTCACAGAGGACAAGCTGTGCGATCTCCGGG
>UMGH01019596.1_pt1 | contig 16575 bp, 10 predicted proteins | sample 1965231 | NCBI WGS metagenome assembly UMGH01 (sample SAMEA4836068, study PRJEB28245) | human gut metagenome | biome: gut microbiome; material: fecal sample | place: Denmark | collected 2008 | reverse complement strand
TCCTTATTCCTACTCCACAAAATTGGTCAAGTTATTTTTTTCCATTACTATATAGGCAAGCGTAAAAACCAGTTCGTAATCCGCAATTTGAATGAGGTTGAAAAATAAACAACACAGATATAGTTTTATCAGCAACAAGACGTGGGCCATTTGGGCCTTCGTCTTGTCTGTCGTTATAGGCGGTCATGCCAAAGTGTTTTCCTTCTCGTCTTCCAACGACAAAAAAGAAGACCGTCTGCATTTGGTGCACGCCGACAATTGGGTGTATGACCAATATGAAATTCCCGGTGCGCAGCGTTTGAGCGGCAACGTGAAATTTCAGCATGGCGGAATGATATTGCGCTGCGACAGTGCCGTATATTTTCAGGCCAGCAATTCCTTTGAGGCATTTGGGCATGTGCGCATGACACAGGGCGACACCCTCTCCCTAACGGGTGAGCGCCTCTATTATCGCGGCGACGACCAGATGGCCGAGGTGCGCCAGAATGTCATTATGAAACATCGTGGGCAGACCCTTTATACCGATTCGCTCAACTACGACCGCCTCTACGCCTTCGCCTATTTCTTCGACGGCGGCAAACTCGTTGACGGCAAAAGTGTGCTTACGTCTGATTGGGGAGAATATCATACAGACACCCGCAAGTCGGTGTTTAACTACAACGTCGAACTTAACAACCCAAAATTCAGAATCATCACCGATACGCTCAATTATGACATCATCACCAAGTGGGTAGATGTCTGCGGCCCGTCCAACATCTATAGCGGCGACGACAGAATCTATACTGAGCAGGGTAGCTATAATACGGAGAGCGAACAGGCCAAACTCTATAAACACCCCATCATCTACAACAAAACGGGGATGATGGAAGGCGATAGCGTTTTTTATGACAGAAAAACGGGGGAGGCCCTTGGATATAACAACGTTGTCTATCGCGACACGGTCGGGAAATACAATATGTATGGCGATTTCTGCCATTATAATGAGCACTCAGGAAAGGGACTGGCAACGGGAAAAGCTTGGGCGGAATATTTTTCCGACGGCAATGACACGCTCTATGTGCATGCCGACACGATGAAGGTGTTCACCTACAATATGGAAACCGATAGCATCTATCGCGTTGTTCACGGATATTTTCATGCCCGTGCTTACCGTGCGGACATACAAGCTGTGGCCGACTCGCTTGTTTTCTCAACCAAAAGCAGAGCATTGTCTCTTTATAGAGACCCCATCGTTTGGAGCGACAACCGCCAGATTGTTGGTGAGGAAATTCACGCTTTTGCCAACGACTCCACTATCGACAGTGTGCGTGTCATGCGGCAGGCCATGCTTGTGGAACGCTTGGATTCCCTGCATTTCAACCAGGTTAGCGGTAACCTGATGCGTTCTTATTTTGAAAATGGGAAAATCAAAATGAATTGCGTTGACGGCAATGCGAGCGTGGTCAATTATCCGTTGGAAAGAGACAGCACCATCATCTATCAGAATGCCACCGAAACCGCAAAGATTCGCATGACGATGAAGGACGGCAAGATGCAACGCTTGTGGGCACCAGGGTCCAAGGGCACGTTTTATGTGGCCGGACTGGCGCCGCAGGAGAAGACCCTGCTGCCAGGCTTTGCCTGGTTTGACTATATTCGTCCCATTGACAAAAACGATATCTTCGAGTGGCGGCCGAAAAAGAAAGGGACAGAACTCAAGCCTTCTGTGCGTCATGAAGCCCCGTTGCAGAAGTTGAACGTGAAGTGACCTTCTACTTATTACCCCCCCTCTTTAGGTAATGGTCAAACCTACTTACAAACGAGAATAGAAAAATAGTATGAGCGACATAATAAAACTGCTTCCGGATTCTGTTGCCAATCAGATTGCAGCAGGAGAGGTCATCCAGCGTCCGTCGTCTGTCATCAAGGAACTTGTTGAGAACGCCATCGATGCCGGAGCAACGTCCATTCAGGTCATCGTTGTCGATGCGGGAAAGACCTGCATACAGGTGGTTGACAACGGAAAGGGAATGAGCGAGACCGATGCCCGTTTGGCTTTTGAGCGGCATGCCACGTCGAAAATCACCCAAGCCTCGGATCTCTTTAATCTGCAGACCATGGGGTTTCGTGGCGAGGCGCTTGCTTCGATTGCAGCGGTGGCGCAGGTGGAACTGAAGACGAGGACGGCCGACGAGGAAATTGGTACGTGCCTGCAAATCGAAGGAAGTAAGGTTATCGACCAGCAGCCCGACGCTTGCAGCGTGGGGGCGAATTTCTCGGTCAAGAACCTATTTTACAACATCCCAGCAAGAAGAAAATTCCTGAAATCCAACCAGACAGAGATGTCAAACATCTTGACGGAGTTTGAAAGAGTGGCGCTGGCCAATCCGCAGTTGTCGTTCAAACTCTATTCTGGAGACAGTGTGCTGCAAAACCTCCCCGCGGGCAATTTTCGTTCAAGAATCAGGGGCATCTTCGGGAAAAATGTCGACAGCAAACTTCTTCCTGTCAGTGTAGAGACTTCTTTGGCGAAGATAAATGGGTATGTCGGAACGCCTGAGAGTTCTAAGAAGAAAGGTTTTCATCAATATTTCTTCGTCAATGGCCGCTACATGAAGCATCCTTATTTCTCCAAGGCCATCATGACAGCCTACGAGCGTTTGATTCCCGACAATGAACAAGTGTCGTATTTTATTGATTTCCAAGTAGACCCTTCTAAGATAGATGTAAACATACATCCTGCGAAAACAGAAATCAAGTTTGAAGACGACAGTGCGATTTGGCAGATACTTCTAGCCTCCGTGCGCGAGGCATTGGGCAAGTTCAATGCCATTCCGACCTTGGATTTTGACACGGAAAATTGCCCCTCCATCCCTGCTTTCAATCCAGAATACACCGAGGTTAAGCAACCCCAGGTACATTTAGACAGCTCTTTCAATCCTTTCGACCAGCCGCAGGAAACGCCGCTTTTGGAGAATGGAAGCGGCGTGGCAAGGCGTGATGCTTTTTCCCGCAGCGCCTCAGGATGGGAAAACGCCTTTGCAAAACCTTCGAATTTGGATTTCTCTCTTCCGCTCGGAGGCTCCGATTCGCAGACAGAGGGAAGCGGAGAGTCTTCTTCGGATTTTGCGAATTTTGTGCATGGCTCAGATGCCCAAACACACACGCCCTTGTTCGATGCAGCGTCAATGTCCCCTAAAGACGCTCAGATGCCGGGCGAAGAAATGCTTTGGGACAATGGCGGAGAGGAAGACGATTGGAAGGAACTCTCAGCCTCTGCCTTCCAGTATAACGGCCGTTTCATTGTTTTGCCTTCCTCGTCAGGAGTGGTTCTCATCGATCAGCATCGCGCCCATATGCGTGTGTTGTATGACATGTTTCTCAATCAGCTTCTGATGCACAAAGGCGTCAGTCAGGGACTGCTCTTCCCGGAACTTCTTCAGTTGCCCTTGTCGTCTGCCACGCATTTCGAAGCCCTCATGGAGCAACTGGCCTTCGTTGGGTTCGACATTTCGCCGCTTGGTGCAGGCAGCTTTTCCATATTGGGCATTCCCTCTGGCACAGAAGGGCTTGACGTCATCTCGCTCTTGCAGTCGATTCTTGATGAGACGATGCAGGGCAAGCCAAAGGCAGAAGAAACCATTGCCAAAATCATTGCCAACCGCCTGGCACAACAGGCGGCCATGCCCGTGGGGCAGATTCTTGGAAGAGACGAAATCACCAATTTGGTCGTGTCGTTGTTTGCCTCTGAAAATCCGCATTACACGCCAAATGGGAAGAACATACAGTATCTTCTTGATACAGAAAGGATAAAACAATTGTTTGACGCATAATCAAAAAGTATGACAACTGATGTTATAAAGGCCAACAAGGAGGAATATCTCAACCGCTGCCGGAAATACATCCACCGCGAAGGAATCGACAAACTGCTCGATTATCTTGAAAACAAAACAGATTTTTTCACGGCACCATCCTCAACCTCCTTCCATCTGAATGAAGACGGGGGACTGTGTCGCCACTCTTTGAATGTACACGATGTGGCGATGAAACTCGTGGAGCATGTTTATGCGCCTTCAATGCAGCTTGAGACAGCGCCTTTTTCGGAAGAAATCTCCCAGGAGAGTTTGGCAATCGCAACGCTTTTCCATGATTTGTGTAAGACGAAAATCTATCGTAAGACAGAGCGTTGGCGCAAGAATGCAGAGGGGCGCTGGGAGAGCTATTCTGGTTATGAGATTCAGGACGAGTTTCCTTTCGGCCACGGCGAGAAGTCGTGTATCATCTTGGGATGGTTCTTGCGCTTGAAACAAGACGAACTGCTGGCCATCAGATGGCACATGGGCATGTTTGAAATGGGAGAGCAGGGGAGCAGCACCCGCTTCGCTTTCCGTTCGGCCTTAGAGCGCTCTCCTTTGGTTGTCGTCTTGCACACAGCCGACATGCTGAGCGCCAATCTTCTTGAAAAGACATCGAAATAAGAGGGGGCAGAAGTTTCTTCCCCTATCCCGTTCCGTAGATAATTACGCTTTCATTCCCGAGGGGGACTTTAGTAATCTCTCCTCCAACAGCAAACGGCAAAAGACACGCGCTTCATGCGTATCTTTTGCCGTTTGTTTTGTTTGTAGATTCTCGTGGCGGCCGCGTTTTCGTCAGCATCGCCCCAATGGGCATAATCCGCTCGCAGTAATGCGATTTATAAGGGCATTTCGGCAAATCAGAAAAGTCAGGCAGTTGCATAATAGAGGAAATTTCCCCAATTTAGTGTTAAATATTGTACTATCGTGGGGAGCAAAATTATTTTTTGTAATTTTGAATAATTCAGAACTCAAACATTTAAAGGTTGCGCCCGACACGTATCAGGGAAGAATTTATGATAAGATGACTACTTTCTGTAAAGGCATTCGTATGCTATGCCTTGTGCGCCATTGCACATTACAAAAATGGACTTTAAAACAGTACATCCTTTAAATATCCTGTCTACTGACTTTATAACAATTTATCCAAAATTATTAAAGATGAAAAATAAACATTTTTTCCGTCGCGCAATCACGGCTACCTTGTTGTGTATTTGCTTCCACTCGCAATATTTGTACGCACAAAAGTTGAATGTCCGTCTTGAAGCCCCCCAAGGCGTTGATGTCGAAACCCTGCGTTCTGACATTGGTACCCTTGAAATTACGTTTTCCAACAATCCAGCATTTCAGGATCTCAGCAACTATGCCAATGAATGTATCTCTTTGGATGGTAATTACACTCAGGGAGATGCTAACCTGTATAGATACCATAGTTACCAATTCAGGCTTAACTCCGGTGACGATAATAGCCCTGCATGGTGGGAGATTCCAATGATAAGTATAAGTTCTTTAAGTAGAGCTATTAATTGTAAATTAGGAGATTATGCCTACTATCGCATTTACAGCATGCATTTGAACCGTATCATTACGGGAAAGATTATCCTGTCGGATGATGAAAACGTGACCATCTCCCGCAACGAATTGGCTTCAGCCCGCCGGGTCATTTTCCAACCAGTGATTGATCGCAATGGTGCTCCTGTGTCTGCCATGCTCGCCCCCGACCTCCGTGTGGGGTCCTGCTACGGATACAGCAATGATGTAATAAACATGGAACCTGACTTCAATGGTCCTTGGGCGATCTATGCTTTGCCTGGTGACATCTTGCGCTACCTCGTGATTCCAAAAAGCAACGAGCTCGCGCTGCATGTCGACTCTATTACTGTGGCTGACACTCCCGACCAGACCATCACCACCGACTATCGTAAGGCTGTGGAATGTCGTTTTTATATCACTGACAGCAAGGGGGCGCAATGTCCCGTGGACGGCACATTACAATCAGTGTACTACAAAGAGCAGAATTGGAATAAACCAACGAATTCGCGATTCTTTGGTTACGGGTTTTATAATGTCGGTCGCGAATTAACCCTTACCGCTCCCGATGGCACTTGTGCCGCTTATGTACTGCCAGGCACGCAGTCGTTTCAGATAAGTAAGCCAAGTGTAAAAACTTCGGACCCCGACTTTCTCACACCATACAACGCTGATGGCTACTACGTTATAAAAGAGCTGACCGTGCCCGAGAGCACTGAACCTGTCAATTTGTCGCTTGGCCGCAGCAAACCTCTCAAGGTGACAATTACTTTGGCCGATGCCGCCCCGTTCGTTGACGATATTTACTTCTTAGTTCTTAATAACGTGAGCCGTCCTTACGCATGGCGTGACAATAGGAGCTTTAATGTGCCAAGAAATTTTATCAGCCGTGAAATCAAAGGCAATGACGTCATCTGGACCATGATGGTTGAAGGAAGTACCTTCCCGTATATTAAGATTGGACTTTCTAATTACGAGAAAGAAACGTTTGGCCCTACAGTAGAAGGTCGTGCTTTCATTTACGAAAGCCCATCCGACCAGCGGACGGAGTTCCACTTGACACAAGAAAACTTCTCTAATGGTTCTAAAGGCATTAGCTTTGCTGAGTTGCATCCCGTGAAATTCATCATCCCCTGCCATTTGCTGCAAGGCGGCAAATATCGCTTGCACCTGAGTGGTAAATATGGCAAGGACCAGACAGGCGAGTACGACGATGTCTCCACCTACTTCACGCACCGCAATGATTGCGCCAAAAGTTTTGGAACGGGGGAAAATCCTGTACCCTACGACACCTTGACCCTCATACTTCCAGAAGGTCAGTACAACTGGTACATGCAAAATAGCAACGAAAACGAAGAATCAGAGGCCTCTATTTTCTCTCACCGCTTCACCCTTACAGCCACTGACGACCTCGTGCAATCTCTCCCAGAAGAGGCCTACACGCTGCTTCGTATAAAAGACCTCGGTCTTGAACGTGTCTATACGTATTGCAATAATCTCCCCACGGCATTCCCATATTACAAGTGTGACATATCCAAGAACAGTATTGTCTTTGTCGATGAAACCATCCCCTTGCACAACGGTTATAATGAATATTCCGTTGACTATCGGCAGGTGAAAATCGAAAAAGAGGCAGACACGTCTATCGGTTATACGCTGAAATCTCCATTTATCATTGTTGCCGATAATGTGAATCCTTTCCACACCAGTGCCCAATATTATGGTAGTAGCAATAATTATGTCAGCCTTGGAAAACAAGAGACTATAACTGGCGACAGCGCAATCCTCGTGTCGAAAAACTCCCAGGCTGATTTGATATTGCGTTATAGTGGCAAGCCCAACCATATTGTGCGCATCAACCCTTCAAATGCCGACACTGTGGTCATTGCTCACTGCCAAAAGCCAGTTCGTGTCACTTTCTCTTACGAACAGGCCGGAAAATGGACTGAAAGCCTGCGCCAATTTGATTTATTCCTTGGCAAGGAACGTACACGGATAATGCCCTATAATTACAGTGTATTTGAGCGTCGTACATGTACAGACCTTGTTCCCGGTGCCTATTCTGTGTCGTGCGTATTCCTCGTTGATGGTGTAGAACATCACGTTGCTGCCGACTTTATCGTTGAGGCAGAGAAACCCATGACCGTGGAACTCAAAGAATTTGACCCTACGTCTATCACCTCTCCACTCGACACCAACGTGAGCGGAAAAGTCAAAGCCCGCTACACGATTGACGGTCGGCAAATTGCAGCACCACAGCGTGGCCTCAATATCCTGCGTATGGAGTATGGCAGCATACGCAAGGTGATGGTTAAATAATCAGGTATGTCCAACGCCTGAGAAATTAATCTCAATAACAAATCCGGTAAATCCGTTGCTGAATAAAAAGCTGCGGATTTACCGGATTTTTATTTTCCAGAAAACAAAGTTATCCCGTAATTCAGACGAAGATGACAGAGAAAAAAGTGTAGAACCAAGGTGAGAACAAAGGCGGGATAGGAGTTTATAATTCAGTGCCTATACTTTTTGGCGAACGTGGGACGAGACGCAACCGAACGCGGGATGAGACGCAATCGAACGTGGGACGAGACGCAACCGAACGCGGGATGAGACGCAATCGAACGTGGGACGAGACGCAATCGAACGCCGTCCCGCGTTCGCTGAAAAGTCTACTTAGGCATTTGCCGAAGAAAAGGCGGCATTCGTCGATTTCATTTTCCAAAGAGATGTTTAACGGGTATCAGCGTTAGGGACACGGTTGTAATTTTGCACTTGTAAGCCGACGGGGTTTGGTGTGGCGTTCATCGGTGGCGCTATCGTGTGTGTGGAATGCCCGCCAGAGAGTTCGTCTGCATAATCAGAATTGTTGAATAAGAAATAAAGGAGATACGCATGAGAAAAAAATGGATCATTCCGCTTCTGTTGTCCTTTGCGGCGCTGGGCTCTGCTTTTGCGCAGCAATCGGAAGTGTGGAATTTGAAGGATTGCATTGACTATGCACTGACTCACAGTTTGAAAATCCAGCAGAACAAGGCTTCGGAACAAACAGCGGCCATCGGTGTGCTGCAGGCCAAGGCGGGATTGCTGCCGAGCTTGAACGCCTCGATGAATCAAGGCGTGACGTACCGCCCCTTTCAAGAGAGCGGTGGCAACTTCGTGAACGGCGGTATCGCTTCGAAGGCGGCAGACAAGGCCACGCAGAGCGGAAGTTATGGCATCAATGCTTCATGGACGCTGTGGAATGGCGGCAAGAACCGCTTGAATGTACAGAACAGCGAACTTGAACAGCAGATGGCATCGTACGCGACGACCGCCACCGCCAATAGCATCCAGGAGCAGATTGCACAATTGTATGTGCAGATCCTTTATATGCAGGAGGCCTTGAAGGTGAATACGCAACTGCTGAAGCAGGATTCAATCGTGTATGCCCGTGGCGAACAGATGGTCAAGGAAAAACAGATGTCCAAGGCCGACTTGGCGCAGTTGGGAGCGCAAGTGAGCAGCGGGAGGTATAACGTGGTGAATGTCAAAACGCAGATTGAGAACTACAAGACACAGCTCAAGCAGTTGCTGGAAATCGACAACAACGCTGACATTGATATCGCGGATGTTGAGGTGGGGGATGAGAGCGTTCTCTCTGCGATTCCTGCAAAAAACAGCGTCTATGCCGCGGCGCTCGACAAGCGGCCGGAAATCAAGAAGAGCCTGGCATCGATTGAGCAAAGCAAGCTCGCCACCAAGATTGCGCGGGCGGGATATATGCCAACGGTCAGTTTGACGGGCGGCGTAGGCGACAGTCATCTGACGGGTACGCAGATGAGCTATGCGAAACAGATGAAAACCAATTTCAACGCAACGCTTGGCGTGTCGGTCTCTGTTCCGATATTCGACAACCGGCAAAACAAGAGTGCCGTTGAAAAAGCTCGCGTTCAGGAGGTCACGAGCCAACTCGACCTCCTGGAAAATCAAAAGCAGCTTTATTCTACGGTTGAAAACTACTGGCTGAATGCTACCAATAATCAAGAAAAATATAAGGCGGCAAAAGACAACGTGGAGGCCCTTCAAACCAGTTACGATCTCATTCAGGAGCAGTTTCGCCTGGGATTAAAAAATATTTCCGACTTGCTGACGAGTCGTGCTAATCTGCTCTCTGCCAAGCAGAGCATGCTGCAAGACAAATATACGACGGTGTTGAACAAGGCGCTGCTCGACTTTTATGCAAACAATGTAATGTCAATTTGAAAATTAAAGATAGAAAGATATGAACAAGAAAAAGTGGATGATCATCATCGCATGTGTTGTTGTTCTGGCAGCAATCGTATATGCGCTGACGGGGGGCAAAAAAGAGGCATCCGTGATGGATTATGAAACGGCGCGCGTTGAAAAGGCAACAATCGGCAACAGCGTGACGGCCACTGGTACGATTGAGCCTGTTACGAAGGTGGAAGTCGGAACGCAGGTGAGCGGCATTATCGACAAAATCTATGTCGACTATAATTCTGTCGTTCATAAGGGACAAATCATTGCCGAACTCGACAAGACGAATCTCATGAGCGAACTGAACAGTGCGAAAAGTAATCTGGCGGGGGCGAAAAGTGATTTGGACTACCAGCGAGCCAACTATAAGCGTATCAAAGCGCTTTATGACAAGGAACTCGTGAGTGGCAATGAGTATGACACCGCCTTGCTCTCGCTCCGTCAGGCCGAGAGTACTTATGCACAGCGAAAAGAGGCTGTTTCGAAGGCGCAGACCAATTTGGGATATGCCATCATCACTTCGCCGATTGATGGCATCATCATCAGCAAGGCCGTGGAAGAGGGACAGACAGTTGCTGCAAGCTACAGCACGCCGACGCTCTTCACGATTGCCCAAGACTTGACGGACATGCGCGTGATTGCCGACGTTGACGAGGCAGACATAGGCGAAGTTGAAGTCGGACAGCGCGTGTCGTTCACCGTGGATGCCTATCCTGGCGAGACCTTCGAAGGACAGGTCACCCAGGTGCGCTTGGAAGCAACGACGGAGAGCAACGTTGTCACGTATGAGGTGGTGATTTCTGCCTCCAACAAAGATTTGAAACTTAAACCTGGACTGACGGCAAATGTCACTATTTTTACTCTGGAACGCAACAACATCGTGAGCGTGCCGACAAAGGCGTTGCGCTTCACGCCGACCAAGGAAATGCTGAATCCTGGGGAGAAAATCGAAGACTGCCAGGGCGCTCACAAGGTGTGGGTGCGTGAGGGAAAAACGCTGAAGGCTTATGCCGTGAAAACCGGCATCACCAACGGCACGCGCACTCAAATTGTCAGCGGAATCAAGGAAGGTGCCGAAGTAATCGTGGAAATGAAGGCCCCCTCTGTCGACGCAGAACAGGCCAACGCGGGCGACAATTCTGAAAGCAGTCCTTTTGCACCAGGCCCAAGGAAAAACAAAAAATAGCCAGTTTGACCATCTACTTTAAAATCGTTTTGGTGTATGGATAATCAAAAAGTGATTTCAAATAATGAGGCTGGCATGGCGGCTGCCGATTCCCGCAAGGTCGTGATTGAACTTCAGAATGTGAAGCGCAACTTTCTGGTGGGTGACGAGGTGGTACATGCTTTGCGCGGCATCTCGTTCAAGATTTTCGAGGGCGAGTTTGTCACCATCATGGGAACGTCTGGTTCTGGAAAGTCAACGCTTCTCAATCAGTTGGGCTGCCTGGATACGCCCACCTCAGGAGAATATCTGCTCGACGGTGTGTCGGTTCGCAAGATGAGAAGGCGGGAGCGTGCGGTGCTCAGAAACCGCAAGATCGGTTTCGTCTTTCAGAACTATAACCTGCTGCCGAAGACAACAGCCGTTGAAAATGTGGAACTGCCACTGATGTATAATGCCTCTGTCGGGGCTAAGGAACGGCGCGAGCGCAGTATAAAAGCCCTGGAAATGGTTGGGCTTGGCAGCCGCTTGTATCACAAGAGCAACCAGATGTCGGGCGGACAGATGCAGCGCGTGGCCATTGCGCGTGCTTTGGTCAATGACCCTGCCGTGATTTTGGCCGATGAAGCAACCGGCAACTTGGACACCCGCACGTCTTTTGAGATTCTGGTGCTTTTCCAACAGCTCTACCGTGCTGGACGCACGATTATCTTTGTGACCCACAATCCGGAGATAGCTCAATATAGTAGCCGCAATATCGTCTTGCGAGACGGGAAAATCCGTGAAGACGTTGTCAACCGCAACATCCAGTCGGCAGCGGAGGCTTTGGCTGCTCTGCCAGCGCCGGCAGACGATTAGTGCGTGTGTGTCTCATGTGTATTTTGTAATGTAGGTGTTCAGAACAGGGATGTGTTTGTGGATTTGCGTGTCTGTGATTTTGTGTGTGTCATGGATTTGTGTTGTCATAGTCATTCAATGAAACGTCGCATCGTTATCTGATGTGCCAGTCGGCATCCTTGTTTTTGAACACCTGCTTACTTAACTGAATACTTACTTATATATAAATATGCATATTTCTAATCTGTTTAAAATAGCTGTACGTGCCATTGGTGCAAACAAGCTCCGCTCTTTTCTGACGATGTTGGGCATCATCATCGGAGTCGGTTCCGTGATTGCCATGATTGCCATCGGACAAGGTTCCAAGCAGAGCATCCAGAAGAACATTTCGGAGATGGGCTCCAATATGATCATGATTCATCCGGGGCAGGACAAGGGGCCTGGAGGTGCCCGTCAGGATGCTTCAGAAATGCAGACGCTCAAGCTCAAGGACTATGAACTTCTGAAGGAAAACACCCGTTATCTCTCAGCCATTAGTCCGTCGGTCAATTCCTCCGGGCAGTTTGTCAATGGCAACAACAACACGCCGTCGACCATGTATGGCATCTCGCCCGACTATCTGGAAATCCGTCAACTCAAAGTTGAAGACGGAGAGATGTTCACGGAGGAAGATGTCAAGACGAGCGCGAAGGTTTGCGTGATTGGCAAAACCGTGGCCGACAACCTCTTCACCAACGGCGAGGACCCCGTTGGACGCGTCATCCGTTTCGGCACCACGCCGTTCCGTATCGTCGGTGTGTTGAAGTCGAAGGGCTACAACTCCTTTGGCATGGACCAGGACGACATCGTGTTGGCACCATACACCACCGTCATGAAGCGCATCCTTGCCGTCACCTATCTTCAAGGCATCAATGCTTCTGCCATCACCGAGGGCATGACCGACCAGGCCATTGAGGAAATCACCTCCTTGTTGCGCGAGTCGCACAAACTGGGAGAGGGAGACGAAGACAATTTCTCCATCCGCTCTCAGGAAGAGATGGCACAGATGATGACTTCCACATCCGACACGATGTCGGTGTTGCTCTTGGTGGTGGCCTGCATCTCCCTCATTGTCGGCGGTATCGGCATCATGAACATCATGTATGTTTCCGTCACTGAGCGCACTAAGGAAATCGGTTTGAGAATGTCGGTCGGCGCCCGCGGCATCGACATTTTGGCACAATTCCTCATCGAAGCCATCCTTCTCAGTTTGGCTGGAGGCGTCATTGGTATTCTGATGGGGCTCGGTGCTGCATGGGCCATCAATGTATTTGCCCATTGGCCCGTTTTGGTCCAGCCGTGGAGCGTTGTATTGAGTTTCGCTGTATGTACGGCAACCGGTATCTTCTTTGGCTGGTATCCAGCAAAGAAGGCTGCCAATCTCGACCCGATTGAAGCCATTCGTTATGAATAAGTTTTTTTGAAGAAAGCGTATGTAATAAGTTGGCGGTTGGCAAAAACAGTTCTGCAAAAGGAGTAGGTGCTTTGTTGTGTGGAATTTGCTGAATCCCCAGCCGTCTGAAAGGCCTGATAGAAATCCTGCGTGGTGTCTGTCAGGCCTTTAGTAATGGTAAGTAGGTGTTCAAATGCCCTGTCGAAATAGATCAATTTATTCTTTCACCATTACTTATTAAAAATCAGCAGTGAAGATGCAGTTATGTGAATACTTTAAACTACCTTTGCGTAACATACAGAAACCAAAGGGGGAGAACATCATGACAGACAACAAGAAAACAGAGCGCAACGTGGCCATTGTTATCCATGTTTGCATCTGGACATACATATTTGCCTTTCCGTTGCTCTATGGGCGGCGTGAAGATTCTGTTGATTGGTTGTCTTATTTTCAGCGTTTGTATTTCCCGATATCATCCTGCTTGGTGTTTTATGCCAATTATTTTTATTTTGTTCCGCGCCTGCTTTTGGACGAGAGGAGAAGGGTGTTGCGTTTCGTACTGTTGAACATCGTTTTGATTTGTCTGCTGCTCTTCAGTCGGGAACTATATGTGCAGCTTCTGCCTCCGCCGAAGGCCGCTGATGGCGGGAAGGTGCATCTTTGTCCGCCGTTTTGGGCATGGATGCTGTTTCATTTCCGCAGTTTTTTGTCTTTGGCGTTTTTGGCATTCATGGCAGTGGCTGTCCGTCTCAGTGTTCAGTGGCAGATGGCAGAGCGGGCACGCTCGGAGGCCGAGTTGGGCCGGCGTGAAGCAGAGTTGAAGAACCTGAAGAACCAGATCAATCCCCATTTTCTCCTCAACACGCTCAACAATATCTATGCGCTCACGGCGTTTTCCCCGCAACAAGCCCAGGGGGCCATTGAAGAGTTAAGCCGGCTGTTGCGTTATGTGCTTTATGAAAACGAGGCCGAGACCGTCACGCTGGAAAAGGAAATCGAGTTTTTGGAGAGCTATGTGGAACTGATGCGTCTGCGTTTACCCTCATCGGTCAGTGTTGAAACGAATTTCGATGCAGTCAAGACCGATGGTCAGGCATTTGTGGCCCCTTTGATTTTTATCTCTTTGGTGGAAAATGCTTTTAAGCACGGCATCAGTCCCGCTTCGCGGAGTTTCATTCGCATACGAGTGGACTATGATTCCTCCAAGCGCCAGTTGGTCTTTGTCTGCCAAAACAGCAACCATCCCAAGACGTCAAAAGACAAAAGTCCTGGCGGCATCGGCTTGAAGCAGGTGCTGCAACGTCTGGAACACTCCTATCCAGGGCGTTATGAATGGCTTTATGGAACAGAAAATGACGGCGCCACATATAGTTCTCAAATAAAAATATATTTCTGATTTCAATACCTGCTTATGGCAAAACAACTGACCTGTGCAATTATAGACGACGAACCATTGGCCGTGAAGTTGCTTGAGAGTTATGCGCAGAAAACCTCTTTCCTCAACCTCGTTGCCACCTATGGCAGTGCGGTTGAAGCGATGTATGCGTTGCAGACATCGCCTGTCGACATCCTGTTTCTCGACATACAGATGCCCGATTTGACTGGCTTGGATTTTGCCCGCATGATTCCCTCTTCCATTCACGTGGTCTTCACGACGGCCTTCCGTGAATTTGCCATCGACGGATATAAGGTGGGCGCTATCGACTATCTCTTGAAACCCATTGCATACACCGATTTTCTCTCAGCTGCCCAGCGCGTCTTGACTGTTGTTGGCCGTCAGGCGGCAGAGGAGGTCGTCTGCAAGCCCAAAACAGTCACCGATAATCTCCCTGCGGAGGACGACAATACAGAGGCGGTCTTGCCTGTGGAAGATGGTATGTTTTTCGTGAAGAGCGATTATAAATATGTCCGTGTGTCGTGTCAGGACATTCTCTATATCGAGGGATTGAAAGATTATGTGAAAATGCATTTGGCTTCTTCCCAGCGTGCCGTTGTGTCCCTCGTGTCAATGCGCACACTGGAAAACACGCTGCCTTCCACGTCCTTCTTGAGAATACATCGTTCGTACATCGTCAACATGAAGCGCGTCAGCATGGTGGACAGAAACAGTGTCGCCATCGCTGACTTCGTGCTTCCCATCTCAGACTCCTATAAAGACGCTGTGCAGAAATACGTGTCAGAGCATGCAATACAAGGACGCTGACAGATAATAAAGGGAGAGGAGAGGGTGCATAGGATTATGCAGGCGGGAGAATTATATCCCTCTCTCTTCAGAATAATAGGTAAAAACGTAAGTAATGTAGAAAAAATAATTTCCGCAATTTTGCCGTTGGCAGGTACAAAATTATGGAACTTATTCTTTCAAGATTACTAAACCGCAAAAGTCAAATAAATGAAAAAGAACGATTCCTGCGAAACAATGCAGGCTATGCATCCTTTCAAATACACCGACGAGCAGTTTGCCGACATCCAGATGTTGCGCTATAAGGTGGAAGGATTTGAAAAACTTTCTCTGAAGGAAAAGACCTATATATACTATCTGCAAGAAGCCGCCCTTCACGGGCGCGACATTCTGTTTGATCAAAACGGGCGCTACAATCTGCGGATTCGTCGTGTGCTCGAAGCGTTGTATCAGAATTTTATTGGCGACAGGCAGAGCGCGTTTTTTCAAGCCGTGACGGTCTATTTGAAGCGCGTCTGGTTTTCTTCCGGCATCCATCATCATTACGGTTGCGAGAAGTTTGTGCCAGATTTTACGGAGTCTGATTTTCGGGCCGCCGTCAAGGCCATCCCTGCGCAGCAATTCAATCTGACTGACGCACAGGCCGTCGACAAACTTTTGGACGAATTGTGTCCCGTTATTTTCAATCCCGACATTATGCCCATGCGCGTCAATCAGAAGGACGGCGAAGACTTGGTGGCCACTTCTGCCTGCAACTACTACGGCGCGGGCATTTCTCAGGAGGATGCTGAGGCGTTTTATGCCAAGCAGAAAGACCCCGAAAATCTGCGTCCCGTGATGACTGGCATGAACAGCCGACTGGTGCGCACCCCGCAGGGAACACTCGAAGAGCGCGTGTGGAAAGTCGGCGGGCTCTACGGACAGGCCATAGAAAAAATCGTTTCCAATCTGCTAAAAGCCCGTGATTATGCTGATTCTTCAGCGCAGCAGAAGGTCATCGACCTCTTGGTGGATTTTTACCGCACTGGCGATCTCCACATCTTCGATGAATATTCAATCGCCTGGTTGCAGGACACCGCTTCGCTCGTTGATTTCACCAATTGCTTCACGGAGACCTATGGCGATCCGCTTGGCATGAAAGCCTCATGGGAGGCTTATGTAAACTTCAAAGACATTGCGGCGACGCAGCGCACGGAAAAACTCTCGGCAAACGCTCAGTGGTTTGAAGACCATTCCCCCGTTGATGCCCGCTTCAAGAAGGAGAAGGTGCGCGGCGTGTCGGCAAAGGTGATAACGGCAGCCATCTTGGCAGGCGATCTTTACCCCTCAACGGCCATTG
>UMGH01033807.1_pt1 | contig 16590 bp, 11 predicted proteins | sample 1965231 | NCBI WGS metagenome assembly UMGH01 (sample SAMEA4836068, study PRJEB28245) | human gut metagenome | biome: gut microbiome; material: fecal sample | place: Denmark | collected 2008 | reverse complement strand
ACGTGGACGTGGTAGCTGTTTGTGATATACGGCTTATCCGTGACGCCCGGGATGATGCCGAAGCGGCGCTGGAGGCACTTTGCGAACTTGTACGTGGTGCTTTCAAGCGGCGTGCCGTACAGACCGAAGCCGATGGTGGTCTCTGCCTTCCATTTTTCGCACGCAGCGTTCATATACTTCATGACAGCGAGCGCAAACGGCGTTGCGCTGGGGTCCGTGTGGGATTTGCCCGTCATGTAGCGCACGCACTCGCACAGACCGGCATAGCCGAGCGAAATGGTGGAATAGCCGCCGTAGAGAAGCGCATCAATGGGCTCGCCTTTTTTGAGACGGGAGATTGCGCCGTACTGCCAGAGGATTGGCGCGGCGTCGGACAATGTGCCCTTCAAGCGGTTGTGGCGACACATGAGTGCGCGATAGCACAGGTCGAGGCGTTCATCGAAGACCTTCCAGAATTTCTCCATATCGCCGCCGGAGCTGAGCGCGACATCGACAAGATTCAGTGTGACGACGCCCTGATTGAAGCGGCCGTAGAACTTATAGTTGCCGTTTTCATCCTTCCACGGGCTTAACGCGCTGCGGCAACCCATGACCGGGAAGCAGTTGCCCTCTTTGAGCTCTTTCATCTTCTTTTCGGAGATGTAGTCCGGCACCATGCGCTTTGCGGTGCACTTTGCGGCAAGCTCGGTGAGGTAATAGTATTCGCTGCCGGGGGTAATGTTATCCTCCTGCAAAACATAAATGAGTTTCGGGAATGCCGGGGTAACCCACACGCCCTTTTCGTTTTTGACACCCTCATAGCGCTGGAGCAGCACTTCCTCGATAATCATGGCGAGGTCGCGCTTTTCGCGCTCGTTTTTCGCTTCGTTCAGATACATAAACACGGTGATGAACGGCGCCTGACCGTTCGTCGTCATCAAAGTCACGACCTGATACTGGATGGTCTGTACGCCGCGCTTGATCTCCTCACGCAGACGGCGCTCCACCATTTTGGAGATTTGGGCCTCATCCGGGGAAACGCCAAGCTCGCCGATCTCGACTTCGACCTCACGGCGGATTTTCTCGCGGGAGATCTGCACGAACGGCGCGAGGTGTGCAAGGCTGATGCTCTGGCCGCCGTACTGGTTACTTGCAACCTGCGCGACGATTTGCGTGGCGATGTTGCAGGCGGTGGAGAAGCTGTGCGGCTTTTCAATGAGCGTGCCGGTGATGACCGTGCCGTTTTGCAGCATGTCTTCGAGGTTTACGAGGTCGCAGTTGTGCATGTGCTGCGCGAAATAGTCCATATCATGGAAATGGATGATGCCCTGCTCATGTGCTTCGACGATTTCGCGCGGAAGCAAAATGCGGCGCGCGATGTCTTTGGAGACCTCGCCGGCCATGTAATCGCGCTGGACGCTGTTTACGGTTGGATTTTTATTCGCGTTTTCCTGCTTGACTTCCTCGTTGTTGCACTCGATAAGGCTGAGAATCTGGTTATCGGTGGTATTGGCGCGGCGCGCAAGCGAACGCGTATAGCGGTAACAGATATACTCCTTAGCGACATCGAACGCACCCTGCCCCATGATCTGCTTTTCTACGAGGTCCTGTACTTCTTCCACGGACGCTGCACGCCCCATGGCGACGCACGCTCCTTCGACATTTGCAGCAATTGTGCGAATTTGCTCGTTCGTAAGTCTCTGACGCTCGTCGATCTCTTTATTTGCCTTGGAGACAGCGACGATAATCTTAGTGATATCGAACGCTGCTTCCGAACCGTTTCTCTTAATGATCTTCATGTTCCTTACCGCTCCTTCATACCGCCCGCGGGAGCTGCATGTTTCCAGCCCCTTTGGTTTTCATAATCAGTTTCCATAATTTTCTTTATATTGAATATTTATGCGTAACCACAAGATATTGTGTTCGTTTTTGCGGTTCCTGCCGCAAGCACCCTACCAGTATACACCGAAGTTGGCGTCTTGTCGAGTAGTAAATGCGCTTTATTTTAAATTTCTTTTTGTACCCTTTTACCCATTGTGCAATAAAGCGTGAAAGGGCACTGCAGAGCGGCGCGGCAAAGCGCGGGTTTGGATGTAAAAAAGGGCGGTCATTGACCGCCCTTGCAGGAACCCATGCAACTGGGTTCCCTACGATTTGAATGTCCCCCGGACATTCAAAACAACTTTCCTAATTTTATGTAGGCAAAGAGGTTTCGCTTTCTGATGAAAGCGACTTAGGGCGCTGCCCTAAGTACCCGCAGTCTTTTGAAAAAGGCTGGCGAAAACTTTTGACCGCCGTTACGGGAAGTTTCTTTTCTTACTCTTCCTCTGCTTTTTCCGGCAGAAGATCTGTCATGCTTTTGAGGCTGATGCCGAGTGTGGACATATTGTGCAGGAGTGCGGAGGTAGTCGGCTGGATGATTCCGCCTACGCCGAGCAGGATGAGCATGAGGTTGAAGCCGACAATGAAACGGTAGTTGCGGTGGATGCGCGCCATGAGCGCAGTGCTGAGCTGACGCAGGGTGACAAGCTCAGAGAGATCACCTGCCGCAACGGTGATGTCCGCGATCTCTCTGGCGATAGCGGCGCCGGTATTGATGGCAACGCCGACGCTTGCTTCGGACAGCGCCGGGGAATCGTTCACGCCGTCGCCGACCATGATGACGGTGCGACCCGCTTCCTTTTCACGGCGGATGAAGTTCGCCTTATCCTCCGGCAGCACTTCGGCGTAGAACTCGTCCACGCCGACCTCTGCCGCAACGGCTTCGGCGGTCTTGCGGTTATCGCCGGTCATCATGACAACCTTCTTGATGCCGCAAGCGTGCAGAGCGCGGATGGCGTCCTTTGCTTCCTTACGCAGCGGGTCGGAGATACAGATGACGGCTGCGAGCACACCGGAAATGCACAGATAAAGGTGCGAATACTCGGCCGGAAGTGCGTTGAACTTCGCTTCTTCGCCCTCCGGGATTACGCAGCCCTCGTCTTCAAAAACGAAGTGCGCGCTGCCGATGATGACCTTTTTGCCCTCCACAGTGCTGGAAATGCCGTGCGCGACGACGTATTCCACGCGAGAATGGTACTCTTCGTGGGAGAGGCCGCGGTCCTTGGCTTCAGCCACGACAGCGTTTGCCATGGAGTGCGGGTAATGCTCCTCAAGGCAGGCGGCAAGGCGCAGCATTTCGCTTTCCTCACGGTCGCCGAACGTTTCGATCATGGCGACACGCGGTGTTGCGTACGTCAGCGTGCCGGTTTTATCGAACACAATGGTATCGGCGTTTGCAACGGCCTCCATGAAGCGGCCGCCCTTGACGGAAATATGGTGTGCGCTGCTCTCGCGCATCGCAGACAGCACCGCGATCGGCATGGAGAGCTTTAACGCGCAGGAGAAATCGACCATCAGCACGGCGAGCATCTTTGTGACGTTGCGCGTGAGCAGATAGGTCAGCGCCGTGCCGCCAAGCGTGTACGGCACAAGCTTATCGGCAAGGCGGGAAGCCTTGTCTTCTGCGGTGGATTTCAATTTTTCTGATTCTTCGATCATGCGGACGATACGGTCATAACGACCGCCGCCCATGGCTTTTTCGACGCAGATGACACACTCGCCCTCTTCGGCGACGGTGCCGGCATACACGTAGCTGCCGACGGACTTCTGCACCGGCAGAGATTCGCCGGTCATAGAGGCTTGATTGACCAAGGCTTCACCCTCGACGACCTTACCGTCGAGCGGAATCATATTGCCCGTGCGCACAACGATGCGGTCGCCCGCCTGAATGTCGCCGATTGGCATGAGCACCTCGGTGCCGTTCGTCTTGAGCCAGACCTTATCGACATTGAGGGACATGGCGCCCGCGAGGTCGGCAACAGACTTTTTGTGCGTCCACTCCTCGAGAATCTCGCCGAGGCGCAGCATGAACATGACGGAGCCTGCCGTATCGAAATCGCCGCGTACAAGAGAAACGGTGACAGCCGTGGCATCAAGCACAGCAACGGAGAGATGACCGTGCAGCAGCGCCTTAACGCCCTCTTTGATGTACTTTGCGGAGCGGATGATGGCAAGCATCATGCGAATGGGCGCCGGGAAGAACATTTTGGCCATGGCGCGGCGCAGCACCGTAAAGACGAGCTTGTCTTCAAACTCGCGGTTCAATGCGCGAGCAGTGTGATCCGGCACAAGCTCCATGCTTTCGGCTTTTGCGAACGAGAATGTCGCGAGCGCACGAATAAGGGATGTGCGGTCGTTTTGATAGACGATGACGGCGTCCTGTGTGCGGTCGTAGACCTTAACTTCCTTTACGCCGTCCACGGCGCGCAGGTAATACTCTAAAACGTCGGCTTCTTTCAGCGTCATACGGCCGCAGACGAGATGTACACGCATGTGCCCGCGCGCTTCATGCAGAATTTTACACTTCATAACTTTATCCTTCTATGCAACAATATATTGGAAGCTCCGAAAAACAGAGCAGATGAACGAAAAAAGAGAGCCGCTTTCGGCGGCTCTCCGGTAATTCAGACCCGGGATAGACCCGCGATCAGGCTTCGGTGGATTCTTCCGCGGAAGCTGTTTCTTCCGTGCATGCGCAAGCTGCATCTTCGATGACCTCTGCGGCAGCATCGGCAGCGCGCTGCTCGTTGATCTCCTTAGCGTCGGTCAGGATGTCGTTTGCGTTCTCCTTGATGGTCGTGAACGTTGTCATGACGCACTCCTTGGCACGCAGAGCAGCTGCAGTGGTCTCGGTGTAGACCTTCTTAGCGTCCTTGCTGCCAAGCACCTTGATGCCGGCGGTACCAAACAGAACACCTGCTGCGAAAAGACCGATTTTTGCCCAATTCATAAAAATACCTCCTGTATTGTGGGCCGCATTTTAACCATGCGGCTCATAAAATTATTTTTTCATGTGTCCACTGATGAGAGTCAGCACGAAGAACAAAACGGTAAGCCTTGCAAAATGCTTATGCATTTTCATATTCATTCACCACCTTGTTTGTTCTGGCAAAAGAATAGCACGATTTTTACCTAACTTCAACAGTTTTCACACAAAAAACACAATTTTCTATTATTTGTAAAAAACAACCTGCAAGTTAGCAGTACCATTTTAGACAATTTGTTAAAACAGAATCGGTTAGTTTAAACAATCACAGGTTTCATGCCGGATTTTGCGGTTTCAGTGCAGACGCGCATACGATGTATATACAGCTTAAAAGAAACATTTTGGCAATTTTCGAACCAAAAAGACAAAATTGCTCCATTTAGACTTTCGATATAACTTTCTCTTTCCGCAGCATTGGAATACAGCGGTTTACATTGCGCTTATAGGAACAATTAGACGCGCCACAGATATTCTCTATTTCCCACTCTGTACGGTACACAAGGACAGACAACAAAGCGTGCAGCACGGGAAGCACCCATAAAGGCTGCTCATTACCGTTTCGGTTCTACGTACTCCTTTTGTTTCAGCGTTTTTGCACCCTAACGACTTTGTTTCGAGTTAGTCGAAACAAACTTACAAATTTATTGTACGCCTGCTTCTTTCGATTGTCAAGAGCCATGTGTAAAAGCAGGCGCTTTTTTAGAAATGAGACCTGTGCGCGTGGGCTTCTTCGGTGACACCTTGCGTAAGCCGCTCGAAAAACAGGGTATCCCCTACCACCTTGCCGTGACGCTTATACAAAATAAGCTGCAAAAGTCCGCTTGTTTGGTTTTGCAATATCCCTATCGGACGTTTTAGTCCCATTTTTTCACTGAAAACGACGAAAGCACGAGTCATACAGAATGAAGCGTGCAAATATATCGGCGTGAAGCCCGACCTCTATGACCCGGAGACGATCTTTGCGAACATGCACCGCAGCTACTTCACACCGGAGATGGATCATACCGAGCGCGAAGCACGCTACAATGGTTGGCAGAAAGCCGTGCGGCAAGCGCTGACGCACTAAAGCTTATTGAATTCCAAAACACATATTCGCAAGGCAAAACCGCGAATGTGCGTTTTTTCACTATTTTTACACCTTGCGGTTGACAACGCACGCGGTTTTGTAATAGACTGGAGATAACGCCGAAATGCGGCGAAGAATCTTGGGATAAGAGGTAAGTTTACTATGAAAAAAGGTGCGAAACGCAACCAAATTATCAGCGAGCTTTTACATGTGACGGACGAGGAATTCACGGATGAGGAACTGATCCATCAGCTGATTGCAACGGAAGTCACAAAAAACGCAGACAAGGACGAGCACATGACGTTTGGGCAGCGTGCCGCAGACGCAGTGGCGCGCTTTGCGGGCAGTTGGGCGTTTATTTTCAGTTTTATCGCCGTCATGGTCATTTGGATGGTCATAAACCTCGTTTTGGGTTCGAGAGCATTTGACGAATATCCGTTTATTCTATTAAACCTCGTACTTTCGTGCATCGCTGCCGTGCAAGCGCCGCTCATCATGATGAGCCAGAACCGCCAAGAAGCAAAAGACCGTCAGCGTGCAGAGAATGACTATAAGATCAACTTAAAAAGCGAGCTCATCATCGATGATCTGCATAAAAAGCTTGACCTTGTTCTGGAAAACCAAAAGAAGATCAACCGCCGCTTGGATAAGATTGAAGCGGAGATTGCGCCGGAAAATGAGGAAAAATAACGCTTTACATATAAAGATTTGGGAAATCGTATTAAAAAAGCATCACCATCCGTAAAGGAACGACGGCGGATATCTCCGCCGTTTTGGAACAGAAAAAGCAGATGCACCCGATGTGGATTCGGGGCATCTGCTTTTTTCTTTGGTTACTAAATATTACTTTTTCTTCGGTTACAATCCGCACAGAGCATTTGACAGTTATCGGGTGTTGTTTTTCCGCCTTTACTCCATGGCGTGATGTGGTCCGCTTGCATTTCTTCAAATTTAAAATGTTTACCACACTTCGGACAAATACCGTTTTGCTGCTCATAAGCTGACTCTGCTATTTCGGGTGAAAATGCTCGGATATTCAAATGTTTTTCCTGCCCATCAAGCAGATACTCATAAATCCCTTTTTGGTTCGTAATATAGTTATTTTGATAATCCTTTATCAATTCAACAATACGAGTTTCAAGAGCTTTAGGGTCATACGCAACGCTACCATATTTATTATAATAAATGCCCCAATCAAGCCCGGACATCAATTTTTTGCGGAAATTCGGGAAAGTTGCTTTTACCCAATTTATAACTGTCTGGAAATACAGCCACAATTCATTGCAGTTTGTATCATGCTGATGCCGCGACATATAATCTTCAATTTCGATGCCGTCGCGGTCGGCAATCCACTTGATAGCGGTTTCAAGGTAATTTTGCCGAATGGCACTGCCGCTTAGATAATCGCCTGCAATTTGATAAGCCGGGCATTGGCTTTTGCTGAAATACTTCTTCGCTTCGGTCAGCCACTCGCCCGTGTAAATTGCATTGCGAAGTTCCTGCGCAGTTAATTGCTCGCCTGCAATATTGATGATCTTGAACCAGTCCAGCTTTTCTTTATCTGTTCCCTCACAAATATAAATCATCAGAGGATAATCTAAAATTTGTTGCTGTTCAGCTTCCGTTAAATTATGAAAATACAGATGGTCAATAGAAAAATCGCCGCTGACATATTGGCAAACACTGATTGTTCGCTGCTGTCCGTCCAGCAATTCATAATTACCGCTATCGTCTTTTACCCAATACATCACGTTCAACGGGAATTTCTTTTTAATTGTCCGAATCACTTCGTCACGCTGCTTATCTTTATAAATAAATTCGCGCTGAAAAGCAGGGCGAATGTTTAATTTCCCGTCATATCCCACGACGCCGTTTTCCGCGCTGTCTATGTATCCTTTTGTTACATCTCGAACCGAGATTTCGTGCAGTTCGATTTTCATTTTGTTTCACCGCTTTCTGCGTATAAATATTCTTGTGTATTTCTTGTTTCCGTCAATATACGGCTCATTGTGTTTTTTGAAATGCGGAAGTTTGAAGATATCTGGTACATAACCATTATCGCTGCATCCTATTATTTCAAATTGCTCTGGATTAAATTTATCAATGAAAGTAATAGGTACACCCATAACGCCATTACAACTTGTAACGGATAAACAGTCGTTTATATTTGCGCTCTCCTCGGACGACTGGCTGTGCAACTCCGCTTGTATCATTCCACAATCCATTTGAGAATCCCTTGCCTTCACTTTCCGTTGCTCCGACAAGTTCAAACTGATCCGGGCAATATCTGTCAAGGAATGTGATTGGTACGCCAATGATTCCGTTACATCTTTCTGCGAATGACAATGCGGCTGTATAATCTGCGTTTCGGTCGGTCGGTCGGTCGGTCGGTCGGTCGGTCGAAGTATGATTCATTTCATCATATTTGTCAATACTTTCTGATAAATAAAACCTGCCCGTACCATGCTTCCCATTTTCTAAATCAACGGGCTGCGCTACATCATAATCTGCTGCAACAATCTCAAACTGATCCGGATTGTGTTTGTCTAAGTATGTAATCGGCACTCCTATATCAGCAAAATAATCACAAGGTATTTCAGATGTTTTATCCACATTGATTGCATCGTAATTATCATACTTGGGGTATTCATCTTCATGCCCGTGGTACTGTTTATACAAAACCAGTTTTTCGTGACGAACTGCATAATCAATATTTGTAAACCATCTGACGCCTTTTACACGAATATATTTTACACCGTTTTCGTCAATTCGGTATCCTGACGCTTTCAGTGGATAACTGTCCGGCACTCTGAATTCTCTGTCGCCGCTATGAATAGATGCACCGAGCCACAACTTATTTTGCATAATAAGTGGAAAAACCTCTTTATAGGTTATCGCGTTGACATTTCCAATAATCAAAAAATGTTTTTCATACTTAACTAATTGTGCAATAAATTCCCGAAACAACGAAAAAGGCGGATTTGTAACCACAACATCGGATTCTTTCAGCAATGCAATACATTCTTCGCTGCGAAAGTCACCGTCTCCCTCAAGGGACTGCATTGTGTTTTTACGATTGCGCAGCAGATATTCCACATCAGTAAGATCTGTTCTTCCATCACCGTTTTCATCAGTTACTTCTGTGATTTCAACTTTATATGCTCTACTTTGTTCAGTATCTGCCGTTTGCTCAAAAGAAATTTGCCCGTTTTTTTCAATATAATAAGGAAGTTCCTCCCCTGCAAATGGTGAGGTTACATAGCATGTGGCTATCAGCTTTTTTATATGCAAAGCATTAAAATTCATAGCAAAGTACTTAAAGAAATTGCTTTCAAAAGGATCGTCACAATTACAAAAAACGACCTTGCCACTAAAGAAATCTTTATAATAGCGCATTTCTTTTTCTATTACTGACAACTGCGTGTAGAATTCATCTTTTTTCGCTTTTGCCGCGCGATTTAAATCGGAGTTTTTAGCCATTATCCTCACCCATATCAAAAAAGCCGTGTTATACTACATGAATATTCTTCACATAGTATAACACGGTAAAATTGAAATTACAATATGGGAAATGCTGCGTTTTACTCTGCTTCGCTCAAAAGCATACGGTCATTATCGAGGGCTTTGCCGGCGGCTTGCTTGAAGCGGTCGAGGAGGTCGGCAACAGTCATGTGGGCACGCTCTTCGCCGGTGACGTCCAGAATGATCTTACCGGCGTTCATCATGATGGTGCGGTTGCCGAGCTCCAGTGCGGACTGCATATTGTGCGTAATCATCATGCACGTGAGGTGGTTTTCCTCCACGGTGTTTTTCGTGATCTCGAGCACCTTTTCGGCGGTGGCGGGGTCAAGCGCGGCGGTATGCTCGTCGAGCAGAAGGAGCTTCGGCGGGTTATATGTGGCCATCATAAGCGTGAGCGCCTGACGTTGGCCGCCGGAAAGCAAACCCACGGGCTGGGTCATGCGATCTTCGAGCCCCATACCGAGCAGGGAGAGGCGTTCGCGAAACGCCTGTCTGTCCTTGCGGGAGATGGAGCTGAGCCAACCGCCGTGCCCCGCTGCGAGCGCGAGGTTTTCTTCAATGGTCATGCCCGGTGCGCTGCCGCGCATGGGGTCCTGAAACAGGCGGCCGATGCTGCGGGCACGCTTATACTCCGGCATGAAGGTGATGTCCTTGCCGTCAAGCTCGATCTTGCCGCTGTCCGTGAAAAAGCTGCCGGAAACAGCGTTGAAGAGCGTGGATTTGCCCGCGCCGTTTGCGCCGATGACGGTGATGAAATCGCCCTTTGCGGCGTGGAAGCTGAGGTCTTCGATCGCCTTTTTGGCGTTGACCGTGCCGGGGTTGAAGGTCTTCGAGATATGCGTGAGTTTAAGCATGGGTGCGCTCCTTTCCGAAACGGCGCTTCAGATACGGAAGCTGTTTTTTGAGGTACGGCCCGGAGATTGCCAGAATGACAATAACGGACGAGACGAACTTGAGCATGAACGCGGGCAGGTTGAATCGCAGCGCGATGGTATACACAAGGCGGAACACGAACGCACCGACAACCATGCCGAAGATACGCAGCGGAATTTTGCCCTTGCCGAAGAACGCGCCGCCGATGAGGAGCGATGCCAGCGCAACTGTAACCATGCCGGTGCCGATATCGATGCTGACAGACTTTTGCGACTGCGCGAGCAAGCAGCCTGAAAGCGCCGTAAACGCATTGGAAATGCACAGGCCGATGATGGTCGTTTTAACCGGGTTGATGGACGAGGAGCGAACCATGTCCGGGTTATTGCCCGTCGCACGAATGGCGAGACCGAGGCGTGTGCGGAGGAAAAGTCCCAAAACGACCGCCACGAGTACAACCGCGATGATGATGACGATAAGCTTATATTGCCCCGCAAGCGGTGTGTTTTCGAGCACCGAACGCATTTTGGTGAAGACCGTATCGGAATTATTGAGGTTCAAAAGCGACGCGCCGTTCATGATGCCGATGTTGACGGAATAAAGCGCGGTATTGACGATGATGCCGGCAAGCAGACTATCAATGCCCATTTTCGTCTGCAAAAGAGCCGTGACGAAGCCGGAGACCATACCGATCGCCATAGCGGCGGGGATTGCCAGAAACGGATGCCCGGAAAGCGCGACGGACGCGCCGACGACCGCGCCGAGCGTGAAGCAACCGTCTGTGGAAAGGTCGCATACGTTCAGCATGGAATAGCTCAAAAACAGTGCCAAAACAGTCAGCGAGCTGATGAGACCGAGCTCCAGCGCTGTCTGCCCAAGGGTCAGGATTGAATCGAAAGACATACAAAAACTCCTCGTTTTGCAGATTTGTGGTGATATGCCGAAGCCACGCGCCCGAAAACCGGGTGCATGGCAGCGGCGATTGCATTCTTATGGGTAAGTAAGGTATTGATGAAGTATGGTAGTATGAAGTGTTTGAAAGCTTATGGGGTAGGATAAGCTTTTGAGAGATTTAAATTAAGACTCGAGATCGCTGAAGCTCTCTGCGGTCGTGATCTCCTCCACTCTCGTGCAGTACGGGGCAAAAGCTTCGGAGACGGTATCGAAGTCGAGGCCGAGTTTTTCGCAGATTTCGGTGTTGACCGTTGCGGTGCCGTTGTCGAACGTGATGACCGGGGTGGTCGCCGGGTCTTTGCCTTCGGTGAGGATGGAAGCGATCATATCTGCGGTCTCACGGCCGAGGTTTGCGTAATCGACGCCGTAGCCGAGGAACGCGCCGTTGAGGGCGAAGGAATCGGCGCCGGTGTAGTGCGGGATGCCTGCGTCAGCAAAGGTCTCGTAAATAGCGAGTTCTGCCTTCATGATGGTGTTATCGGTCGGGGTGAACACGGCGTCTACACCGTCGGAAACGAGAGCCTGTGCGGCGAGCGCGACTTCTTCGGCGGTCGTTGCGGTGCGCTCTACATATTCAACACCTTTGTCGTCGAGGTACGCCTTTGCGTGCTCGATGGCAGCGGTGGAGGAATCCTGTCCTACGTCGTACAAAAGGCCGATCTTCTTGGCATCGGGGTTCTGGGCGAAGATGAGGTTCATGACGGAGTTGGTATCGAGGTTATCGGAGGAGCCCGTCACGTTGCTGCCCGGCTCTTCAAGGGAAGCGACAAGACCCGCGCCGACCGGGTCGGACACGGCGGCGAACACGACAGGCGTTTTGCTGTCTTCGGTTGCGGACTGCATCGCCATGGCGACCGGGGTCGCGACACCGACCATGAGATCTACGTTATCGGCTGCAAAGTTTGCGATGATCTGATTCATGACGTTCGCGTCGGCGTTACAGTTGTCGTACTTCACGTTGATTGTGATGCCCTGCTCGCTTTCAATCTCGGCGAGACGTGCATTGATGTTCTCAACGATCTGGTTTAAGGAAGCGTCATCTACGTAATTGCAGATGCCGATGGTGTACGATGCGCCGGAAGATTCTTCGCTTGCGGTGCTCTTTTCGCTCGACACACTGCTTTCGGAAGCGGCGGACGAAGAAGCGTCGCTTGACGCGGAGGACGTGGAAGAAGCTGTGCTCTGACCGCTGCAAGCGGCGAGGCTGAGGGTCATAGCGGCAGCGGTGATCATGGCAAATACGTTTCTGAGTTTCATAAATTTATCGATCCTTTCAGGTTTGTTTTAATGCGTTCAAATGCGGGTTCAAAATTTCAGATGCAGCGCGGCTGCGCCATCGTTTTGTGTAAACAAACATGAAATAACCTCCCTGAAAAACAAAAAATCCTGTCCCTGCAATCACTTGCTGGGACAGGATCAAAATTCCTGCGGTGCCACCCGGCTTGGTATGTGAAACACACACCCTCTTACGCGTACCATCATACGCAGACCTTTGTTTACGGAGAGCCACACTCCGTCTCACATACTCGGGAAATCCTTTTCTGTTCGCCCTCAGAAGTCCATTCCGCTTTATCTTTCCGCCGTGATCCCACCATCCACGACTCTCTGTGAGAAAAGTTGCCTAAAGCGTACTCACTCTTCCTCAACGGTTTAGTGCATTGTAGCACACATTTTTTCGGTTGTCAATTAGGTTTTTGAAAAAATTTGAATTTTTGTAAAAAAGATAAATTTTGTTAAAAATGGCCCATCAGCAATGCTCAAGATTTATAAGCCGCTCGGCGCAGGCGTTCTCTACGACGAGCCTTGCCGCAAGGGCGGAATTGCCTGGAGCTAAGCCACACCCACCGCTCGTTGCGAGCGGCAGAGTCCCTATCGCCTTATTATGCAAATCGTATTGCGGTTATCCTGTGACCTTTTTGTTATTCAAATGCAGCACGCGGCCGCACTTTTCGGAGATGAACGCGTCGTGCGTGACGATGATGCAAATCTTGTCCTTACAGACCTGCTTTAGAGCCTCAAACATCCCCTCCGCGGAGGCTTTATCGAGGTTTGCGGTGGGCTCGTCGAGCACGAAGACCGGGCGGTCATCGTAGAAAATGCGCGCCAAAGCGACCTTGCGGCGCTGACCGCTGGAGAGATTTTTGCCCTCCGGCTCGATCTCGTACTCCGCTGTTTTTTCGTTTACGAACTCCGTAAGGTTAGCAAGGTCAACAGCTTTGCGGAACTTCTTCTCGTCAAACGGCTGATCCATGCAGACGTTTTCTTTGAGCGTGCCCGCGAAAACGGAGACGAAGCCGGAATCGTAGCTTAAATAATTGCGAATTTCCGCGCCGTGCACGGTTTTATTGCCGATTTTGAGCTCGACTTCGCCGCCCGTGGGCGTATAAAAGCCGATGAGCAGCTTTGTGAGCGTGCTTTTGCCGCTGCCGTTTTCGCCGGTAAGCGCGACGATCTCGCCCGTGTGCACCTGCGTTTCGGCGTGGGACAGGATAACTTTTTCTTCGTCATACGCAAAGGAGAGGTCTTTGGCGGTGAGCGCTGCGCTGCCTGCATTTTGGACAGCGGGCTTTGCGGTTTGTGTGCTATTTTCGGTGGGCATGGAGAGGATCTCCCCGATGCGGTTTGTGGAGACCTTCACTTCGTTGACCTCGGCCATCCAGCCCGAAATGTGCAGGAACGGGCCGTAGAAGAAGCTGACGAGGTTCACGACGGCGATGAGCGTGCCGACGGTGGTTTCGCCGCGCACGACGAGAAATGAGCCCATGCCGAGCGCGATGATGAACATGCCGACGCCGAGGAAGTTATTGAGAAAGCCGATGGCGCCCTGCAAAACGCTGAGTTTGCCGACGTACTTCTGCTTTTGCGCGTATGTATCCCCCACGCGCTTCTGCACCCAGCCGAGCACGCCGTAGGACTTAAACAGCATGTACTGGCTCAAAAACTCCTGTAAGATATTGCGGTTTTTGTCTTCGTTCTGCATGATCTGAATGCTGTTCATCTCAAGCTTCGGGGAGATGCGGATCATGGTGAAAATCAAAATCGGCACGACGACGATCATGACGACCGCGAGTTTCCACTCGAGGAGGAACATCAAAATAAAGCTGACGACGAACGTGAAGCTCTCGAAAAAGATGCTCGGGATGAGCGTTTTGGAGTAGAAATTCGAGAGGGTCTCCGCGTCTTTTGTCATGCGCGTGAAGTAGTTATCCGCTGCGCCGCTGTCGAACGTCCTAAGGTCTGTGCGGTATAGGTGCTCCACCATGGCGCTGCGCAGAGAAAGCTCCATGCGGCAGGAAAGCTTGCCCTGCAAAACGGACGTGACGACCTGTGAGATGCCGAGCACGAGCAAAACGCCGACCGCGATGATAAGACATGTGGTGAGCGGCATGGCGCTTGCGTTTGTGGCGATGTCCAGGAACATTTTCATCAAAACAGACACCGCGATGACGGAAACGCCCAGCAGCACGGAAAAAATGACGAGCAAAATAAACTGCGGAACGTTTTGACGGATGAGGTGAAGGGAATGCCGGTTCTGCTCTTTCTTCATTTCAAAATCTCCTTTTTGTTGTCTGAACTCATCATGTGACAACATGAAAATTCAGCCGTCTATTTGTTTTTGTGCAAAAGATCGACTTGCTCTCTCGTTTAACGCCAGTATACTACATTATCAAAAATTTGTCTACTTTTTTTGCAAAACCATCTATTTTCACAATCAATTCATCGAAATTTCCGCAAAATGACGAAAGCCGACGGCAGGGGCTTTTTCGCTCCGCCATCGGCTTTTATAAGATTAAAATACTTTTAATCCGTAAGCTGTGCTTTTTGCGCGCGGGCAAACCACGGGTACAAAAGGCCTGCGTAGTGCAGCTTAAAGCGCGTTTTGAAGCTTGTATTCTTGTTCGTCGTGACGAGGTGCTCCAAAAAGCTCCGTACCGTGCGCTCCTCATACACCTCAAGCGCGATGCCGCGACCGCCTTTTCCAGCAGCTCGCACACGCGGGTGTAGCTGCCCGGTTCGATATTCGGGAACGCGTTCACGATAGCCGCATCCACCTCTGCGGTGTTCCAGCCGATGCTGGCTTCTATGTTCCAAAGGCGCAGATAGCAAAGAATCTTTCTGCCGAGGAACAAAATGCGCTCCTGATTTTTGGCGCTCCTGAACTTTTTGATCTCCGTCATGTAGATCACGCCGCGAGCAATCTCGAAGAGCAGAAAGAGGACGGTCAAAAGCAGCACGAGCGCCGCCACGATGCCAAGCAGCAGATTTGCGGCATTGATCGCCGTGCCGACTGGATCTGTAAACAGGCCGGAGTTATTGTCCGGCTTCGTGACCGGCGAAACATCAATCCGGCTGTCTTCAAGCGCGGCCGTTTTGTGCACGTTATCCGGCGTATCGACCATATCCCGCAAGGTGACGGCATCATAATAATAGCCCGGCGTGGTATCGATCGGCAACCAGCCGACGCCGTCAAAATATACCTCGGCCCATGCGTGGGCGTCCTGCCCGGTGAGCGTGGTGTCGCCGCTTGCAATTCATAGAAAAGAAGGCGTTTTGGGTGCAGAAACCAAAGCGGAAGCGCAAAAGTACTCTAACTTACAGGCTTTTGGACGGTTTTTTCTTCTCATAAAATACATACGGTCTCTTTTCTCAATTCTTTTGATCGCGCTCAAATTCCACTCAATCGAGCTTTTCGATGGCCTCCACGATCTCCTTCTGATCTTTGCAGACCTCTTCAAAAAGCGATTCGTCCGTCAGCGGAACGGCGCCGCGCACGGCCTCCGTTAAAGCGGATGCCGATTTTTGCAGGCGGTCGAAGCCGAGGTTCTGTGCCACACCCTTTAAGGTGTGCGCCGCAATGAAAACATCTTTCCAGTTTTTGGCTTCCACAGCTGCTGTAAGCCGGTTATAGGTCGGGTCGTTTGCGTATTTGCGCACGAACTTGCCGATCATTGCCTCATTCGGGATGCGTTTCATCACGTTTTTGAGGTCGCCGCCGATTTTCTGATATAATTCTTCAAGCTCCATGATTTGTCACCTTTCTGCAACTTCTATCTGCTTTCCGCATGATTAGCGTTCGCGTGTTTCGCTTTATTTTCGTACATGCGCAGGTCTGCCTGCCGAATGGCTTCGGAGAGCGGGTGTATGCGGTATACGCCGCCAAGGCTGACATCAAGCTTCACCTCGGGGTAATCCGGCAATTTTGTCTCCTGCACGGCGCGTCTGAGCTGCTTTAAACGCTCATAGAAAACCTCTTCGCCGATCTTGGAGAAGATGAGGAGGAACTCGTCCCCGCCGTAGCGGACGAGCGTATCGCTGCCGCGGATGCCGGACT
>UMGH01047883.1_pt1 | contig 16730 bp, 9 predicted proteins | sample 1965231 | NCBI WGS metagenome assembly UMGH01 (sample SAMEA4836068, study PRJEB28245) | human gut metagenome | biome: gut microbiome; material: fecal sample | place: Denmark | collected 2008 | reverse complement strand
CTGTGTTACCCGCGTCTGTTCACAGAGGCAGGAAGCTGTCGTGCGTCGGTGTCTTATTGCAGCTCCAGTGTCACGATGCTCTTGGCTGGCATGGTGAGCGTCAGGACACCCTTACGGAGCCGGGCATCCTTGAAGGGCCGGGGAACGACCGTTTCGGGCTTGTCGAACGAGTTGTAGTCGTTGATGTGTGCAGCGGTGAGTATTTCGCCGGTTACACCTTTCGCCTGTGCACCGTTGAGGCGGATGGTCAGTTCGCGAGCATTCTCGGTGTCGATGTTGGAGATGGAGAGATGGATTTTCCCGTTCCTGTCTTTCGAGGCGGTGGCACTGACGAGCGGCAGCGTGCGGTTGTCGCGCACCTGCATGGTGTCGCACTGGACGTCAACGGGGAGATAGGTGGCGTCCTGGTGTACCTTGTACATCCGGAAGACATGGTAGGTCGGGGTGAGCACCATGCGCGGTCCGTCGGTGAGAATCATCGACTGGAGGACGTTGACCACCTGGGCGATGTTGCACATCTTCAGTCGTCGGGTATATTTGTGGAAGATGTCCAGCGAGAGCGAAGCCACGAAGGCGTCGCGCAGGGTGTTCTGCTGGAACAGGTGTCCCGGGATGGTGTTTGGCTCCACGTCCCACCAGGTGCCCCACTCGTCGAGCAGGAGGGCGACGTTGTTCTTCGGGTCCAGCTCGTCCATGATGGCGATGTGCTTCTTCAGCACGTCCTCAATCTCGCGGCATTTGCCCATCGTCCAGTAGTAGTCGTCAGGGGTGAACTGTGTGGCAGAGCCTTTGCTGCCCACCCATCCGGTGACGGTGTAGTAGTGCAGGGAGATGCCGTTCATCATCGAGCCGGCACGCTCCATGAGGACACGCGTCCACTTGTAGTCATAGTCGCTGGCTCCGCTGGCGACCTTGAAGAGCTGGTTCCCGTCGTAGTTGCGGCAGTACGTCGCATAGCGGCGGTAGAGGTCGGAGTAGGATTCGGGATACATCGAGCCGCCGCATCCCCAGCTTTCGTTTCCCACGCCGAGGTACTTCACCTTCCACGCTTTGTCGCGTCCGTTCTTGCGGCGCAGGTTCGCCATCGGCGAGTCTCCTTCGCTGGTCATGTATTCCACCCATTTGGCAAGTTCCTCGACGGTTCCGCTGCCGACGTTTCCGCTGACGTAAGGCTCGCAACCGAGCATCTCGCAGAGGTTGAGGAATTCATGCGTACCGAAGGAGTTGTCTTCCACGGTGCCTCCCCAGTTGTTGTTCACCATCTTGGGGCGTTGGTCTCTGGGTCCGATGCCGTCCATCCAGTGATATTCGTCGGCGAAGCATCCTCCGGGCCAGCGCATGACGGGCACCTGCAACGCTTTCAGGGCATTGAACACGTCGGTGCGGTAGCCTTTGATGTTGGGGATGTTCGAGTTCTCGCCGACCCAGATACCTCCGTAGATGCAGCTGCCGAGATGTTCGGCGAACTGTCCGTAAATCTCTTTGGGGATGATGTCCGTGCCCTTGTCAGCCTGTACGGTGAGGGTCGCTTCCTTCTGTGCCGACAGCGACAGGGTGGCTCCCAGCATCAGTGTTCCAAGTAGTAGTCTTTTCATAGGTAGTGTGGTTTATTGTAACATACAGCTACAAATGTACGCCAAAAAAGGCTAAACGGCGTACATCTGCCGGCTGTATGTGGATGTTTACTTGCTTTTCTTGCCCCAGTAGGTTTTGCCGGTGCTGGAGTAGGCTTATATTATCTGCATGTGGGGTGCAGGAAATCAGAAGAATAGTTCAAGTACTAAAAGTTAAAACAATACATTAACATTCTTATTTAACATTTAAGAAATGGGAATTTATAGCTTCTTTCTACCTTTGTGCATGAAATCATTTCCTTTTTACTAAACCTATTTATTAACAACCTGACCTTATGATGAAAAACAAGGCAAACAGTGAACGCTTCTCCAGCGTCACGAAGACTTCTTTTATCTGGGGACTTTCCAGTCTGTTGATAGCAGCTCCTCTTTCTGCCAAAGTGGTGGGGAGGGGTAAAAACAACTAATCCTCAGGAGGTTTTACAATCCAAGACCGTATCCGGTCAAGTGCTCGATGAGAAAGGCGAACCCATGATTGGTGTTTCCGTCCTGGTGAAGGGAACGAAAGTGGGCGTCATCACAGACTTCGAGGGAAACTTCAAGCTCACAGCTCCGTCCGGGGCAACCGTCTTCCAATTAACTTATATGGGTTATAAACCCCAGGACGTGCGCATAGAGGCCACGCCGCTCATCATCCACATGCAACCGGAGGAACAGCAGCTTGATGAAGTTGTTGTGGTGGGCTACGGCAGCGTACGCAAACGCGATCTGACAGGCTCTGTAGCTTCTGTCGGGGCAGACAAGCTGAAAGAACGTTCCTATGGCAATGCGCTGCAATCGATGTCCGGACAAGTGTCCGGTGTACAGATTACACAGACTCAGGGAGCACCGGGTATGGCTCCTACCATCAAGGTACGTGGCGCTTCTTCCATCAATGCCGGGACAGCTCCACTTTATGTCATCGATGGTATCCCATTGGAGGACAATACCTCCTCTACAGGGAGCAACGGTACGTCTAAGAATATGACGTTCAATCGTAATCCGTTGAATAATATTAATCCCAGCGATATAGAGTCTATAGAGATTCTGAAAGATGCTTCCTCTGCTGCCATCTATGGTTCCCGTGGAGCCAATGGAGTAGTTTTGATAACGACCAAGCAGGGTAAGGCAGGCAAAACAAGAGTAGAAGGTAACTATGAGTTTGGTATTACCCGGGTGAATCGCCGGGTAGATGTCATGGATGCCAAGCAGTGGATTGAGTTTGAAACAGCTGCCCGCAATAATACTTGGGCTACTATCTTGAAGAAGAATCCGAATGCCAAGCGAGGCAATGATACGGCCATACCTGTTGAGTTCTCCGATCCGGAATGGCTGGAGCGCATAGGGAACGGTACAGACTGGGAGGATGTGCTGCTGCGAACCGCATTGACACACAATGCACAGATTTCGGCTTCAGGTGGTTCTGAAAAAACACAGTTTATGCTGTCTGCCGGTTATTTAAATCAAGAAGGAGTTGTGATTGAGAACGATTACAACCGTCTGTCATTGCGCAGTAATGTGAATCATCAGTTTAATGAGCGGCTGAATGCGAGTGTCAAGATCGCTTTGACCCGTTCCAATGACTCTTCTTATGGAACCGCAGGAAAGTCGGATGCGGTCAGTCTGGCCTTGCAGAGTGACCCGATTTTTCCTTTGCGTGTAGAAACGGGTTCCCTTGGATTTAAAGACCCTCAGTCCATGTGGAACACTTTCGATAAATATGGCTTTCAACTATGGCATCCCTATTCCTTGACGCGCGAGATGTCTAAAAAGAAGACTACTGATATTGTTCTGCTCAACACGGCCATTGACTATAAGATTTTGGACGGGCTGAATTTTAAAACAGCTTTTAATGCGAATGTGGAGGACTCTCACTATAGTTCCTACTGGAATGATGGACAGGATTATGGATATTCCATGTGGGTAGATGCTACGGCGGATTTCGTCACAATGCGTTCTACAAACTGGGTCTGGGAAAACACGCTCAATTACAATCAGACGATTCGTGCTGACCATAATCTGACTGGACTCCTGGGCTATACGATGCAAGAGCAGTCAATGGAATTCGGTAATATGACAGCCGGTTCTTTCCCCAATGACTTGGTGCATACATTGAATGCCGGAAAGGTGAAGAACGGCTCCACTTCGGCTACGGAGTGGGCATTGATCTCTTTTCTGGCACGTGTAACCTATTCCTACAAGGGGAAATACATGGCATCGGCTGCGTTGCGTGCTGACGGATGTTCGCGTTTCGGGGTCAATAACCGCTGGGGTTATTTTCCTTCCGCCTCATTGGCTTGGCGTGTTTCGGAAGAGGATTTTATGCGCTCTCTGACATGGTTGGACAATCTGAAACTGCGTGTCAGTTATGGAGAGACTGGAAATAACCAGATTCCTGACTACGGAGCCATCGGACTGCTCAGTTATAACTCGTATGTGGAGAATGGGGCTGTAAAGCAGGGTATCTATACCGGTACATTCCCTGACCCGGACTTGAAATGGGAAAAGACGGGGCAGGTGAATCTCGGTCTGGATGCCTCTCTGCTCAACAGTCGGATTAACTTGTCTCTTGACGTGTATTATTCCAGGACGCGTGACTTGTTGCTGGATGTTCCCATTCCTGTATTGACGGGTTTCCAGTCTCGTCTTACGAATATTGGAGAGTTGGAGAACCGTGGTGTGGAGTTCTCGCTCTCGACCCACAATGTGGAGGGTGCCTTTACCTGGACCACGGACTTCAATATCTCTGCCAATCGCAATAAGGTACTGAAGCTGGGAGCCAACAATGCCCCAATCTTGGTCAATACGAACGATGCTATCTCCAAAACGGAAGTAGGGCAACCCATCGGCAACTACTATGGTTATGTCTTCGACGGTGTATTGAGCTCTGCTGACATTGCCTCCGGACTGCCTGTATATCCCGGGAGTGAAGCTGGAGATCCCAAAGTGCGCGATGTGGATGAGAATGGTATCATTAACGCGGCTGACCGCACCATTTTAGGTAACTATCAGCCTGACTTCACATGGGGACTTACAAACAACTTCAGTTATAAAGGAATTGAACTGTCAATCATGCTTACAGGATCGCAGGGTGGCGAAATAATGAACCAACAGTCGCGCTTCCTGAAGGAGTTCAACGGAAACCGGAATGCCTATGCCTATGTGAGCAACTTCTGGCGTTCGGATGAGGAGCCGGGTGACGGGCATATCTTCAAGCCCCGTGTGACACAGAATACAGTACAGGCACAAAGCTCCAGCTATTGGGTGGAAGACGGCTCTTTTGTACGGATCAAGAACGTACGTCTTGGATACAACTTTCCCAAGGCTTGGCTTTCAAAGCTGAAAATCAACAACCTGAAGGCATATCTGAATTTTGAGAATGTATACGTCTTCTCAGACTACTCCAACTATGACCCTGAGGGCAGTACATTCCAGTCGGGGTATCGTGTGGGGTATGATTATGGAGCCTATCCGAATCCTTTTGCGGCAACGTTGGGAATTAGCTTAGGTTTCTGATATACACCAGTTTCTTCTCTTTTGAATCAATCTAGATATAGAATCATGAAAACAATACATACTCTTTTGGTGTCCTTTTCATTCGTATTTATGAGCGGATGCGACAGTTTCCTGGACCGTCAACCCATCTCCAATGCATATGCAGATCAATTCTACCAGACGGAAAGTGACTTTCAAACAGCACTCACGGCTGCTTATCACACGCTGTATACTATCTACTCACCAGAGGGGCTATCCTCTTTCTTTGGAGAGCTGATGTCGGATAATGCATGCAATGAGAGCACAGCTGGCAATGTGAAGGATTTTGAGGCCTTTGATACGCATGTGGGTATGGATGCAAATAGCACATTGGTATTGAATTATTGGAATCAGTACTATGAGTCACTCTATGTCATCAACAATGTGCTGGAACGTAGTGAGAAGGCTTCTTTCTCACATAGGGAGGCATTGCAGGCGGAAGCGCGATTCCTTCGGGCACTCTATTATTTCAACATGACACGTGCCTGGGGTGACATTCCTTTAGTCTTGCACCCGGTCAGTGTGAAAGAGGCACTCAGGCAGGGACGTACCCCACAGGCACAGGTCTATGAGACCATTATCCAAGACCTGCAGTTCGGCATTGACAACTTGCCAGACAAGCAACATGAGCGTTTTGCTGGAGCTGCAACTTCAGATGCAGCCTGTGCATTGCTGGGGAAAGTCTATCTGACGTTGAATAGGAAGGCGGAAGCGGCTGCAGTGTTGAACAAGCTGTATGGCAGATTTACACTCTTGCCCCATTATGAGGACCTTTGGGACTTGAACCATAAAAATAGTGCAGAGTCAATATTTGAGATTCAATATAAAGGGGGTGCAGGAAATCCCTATAGCTTGTATTGGTCCATGTTCACCCCTGTGGATAACCATGTCTTGACGGCGTGGGGTGGAGGCTTGAATCAGGTTACCGACGACCTTTGGAATGCCTATGAACAGGGGGACCCACGACGGGATATTACGATTCAGGATGGTTATTACAAGAAGAATGGTGACAAGGTGAATACACGTTTCACCATCAAGTGGAGGGATGCAGATGCAGAGAAGAATGGCTCTCGGGAAGCGGCAGATAACAATTTTATCGTTCTTCGTTATGCCGATGTACTTCTGATGCTCACGGAGGCTACCGGTGACGCTACATACTTGAATGAGGTACGGCAGAGAGTTGGTATGCCACTGTATGGGACTCCCGGATACCCGGCTGATCGCTATCCAACCGTTGCGTTGGCCTGTGAACATGAGAGGCAGGTAGAACTGGCTATGGAGTTTCATCGCTGGTTTGATCTGATACGGACGGGGAGAGCCATCGAGGTGCTCAAAAATAGTTCGAAGCATGTCACGCTCACACCGGGGCAACTCCTGTTGCCAATTCCTCTTGATGTCATTTCTCAGAATCCGGACGTGATGACTCAAAATGAAGCCTATCGTTAGATATTCTGACAGCCTGCAAGGAGAGCGCATGAGAGGTGCCTCCTTGCAGGTTCTCTTTTTCCTGACTTTGTCACTCAATAGTCGATATAATACGAGACATTTACTGAATGTCCTTGCTGTAGGCTGCGTAGAACAGGGTGTGTGCGACCTGCATTTATGATTTATCTATCAATTTCTTACAGCCCCTACATGTCTTCCATTGAAAAAAGCCTGCTCTCTATCTCATACTTGAACAAGACTTTCTTCCGTAGTTCCTCTACTTTGTGTGCAAACAAATCCGGCTTGAAATTTTGGGATTGTCTTTTCACTTCTGCTACCAAAGCTTTTTTCTCTTCCGCATAGAGTCCGACAATATCTATTTCATCCTGGTCTTTGTTGTTCTTGCCTTGCCACCAAGAACCGATATCTGCAAATTCCTTGCTCTCCATCATCTGTTGGCGGAAATACATTTCCAAAGCCAAACCGGAGAATGTCGGGTAATCCTGTTTTATAATATCAGCCAAGCGCTCAAAATTCTGTATCTCTATGTAATTTTGATACTTGATGAAATACCGGAACCAGAAGCGTAAAAACAGGTCCGATACTTCGTAGCGGACGGTTTGGGAACCCTCTTTTGAGAGTATGGGCCGTTTCTTCTTTACCAGATTATAATCCTCTTCCAATCTCTTCAATTGTCCGCCCAGATTCATACCGCCCATAGCCGTTTCCATTTCCGGCAGGGTATTCTTGCCGTTGGAGATTGCGGACAAGATAGAAAAGTAATTACCGTATTCTTTTCCGAACTCCTGTATCAGCAAAGCCTGTCCTTCAGTGAGAAAGGATGAATCGGGTTGCAGCATGAAATCGACCATGCTTTCCATGCTGGTGCATCCATTATCCAGAACTGCTCGATATATTTGGGAACACCGCCGGTAAAGGTATAGAGTGCCAACAAGTCATCTTTCGTATAGTCAGCCTTATGTTCCGATATAATTTCTTTTAATACAGAAGTCGTAAAAGGAGTTAACTTCATGATACTGTCGGCACGACCATACAACGGTTCTTTCGAATCCCTGAAGATTTTGTTCATAAGGGTATGGACCGAACCACTCACGATAAGATTGACATGGCTCTGTTTTCTCAGTCGATCCCAAGTATCCTGCATCAAGCTGTAAATCTCTTGATTGATGTAGTAGAATTCCTGAAATTCATCAATAACCAGATTGTATTTCAGTCGTGTACCCAGAACCATTAAGAAGCGGAATATTTCTGCAAAGTTGATAAGTTCCGGTACATAAATATCCAGTGCCTGCCGGATCTCGGAAGTAAAGCGTAAACAGAGGTCTGCCTCGTTGCTGCGGCTGACAAACAGATATACCGTAGGAGTACCCTCGCAGCTCTTGAATATAAGACTGGTCTTGCCGATACGCCGCCTACCGGTAAGTACAGTCATTTGGGAATGCACGGAAAAAGATACTCGGCGGATCTTTTCCAATGATTCTAATTCCTTTTCTCTATTGTAGAATTTCATATTCTTGCCTTTTTATATCCGGTTTTATCGCTCAAAGTTTACCGCTGTAAAATTTACGATGGTAAACTTTCAATTAATAGCAAAGTTACTAATAAATCAGGAAATACATATAATTCAGACATTGCTCATTTGCAAACTTCATTGCCCCCCCCCCACTTTCCCACCCTAATATCCCACTCATGATAAATAAGTTTACATCTCCCTTCTCCTTGCTTCCTGATAATACTTGTCCCTATCGTTCGGTTTAAATCACTCTTCCAGATAGTCTTGTTTGATTATTTATTTTTACTATATGTGTGGGATATGTCATTAAAATAACAGCTATTTTACTTATTTGATACAAATATTTTCATACATTTGCAAGGTGAAACGCTTCCGTTGTTCATTGCTGTGAGGGTAGGGAGACGGAGGTAGTGTACAAGTTCCCAAATATCCATAAATTTAAACCAACTCATTATGAGAGAGGACAGACACCTATGGAGGGCAATGAAGCGACCTTTGCTCTTTGCCTGCTATCTGTTTGCAGCACAGATGGTTGTTGCAAATCCCGTGGGGGGGGGGTAATTTTGAGGGAGTAGAGACTCAGCAAAGTCCCCAACCTAGTAAACGAACCATTACCGGCGTGGTGCTTGACGCACAAGGAGAACCGCTCCCCGGTGCCAGCATTTACGTGAAAGGAGACACTCGAAACGGTGTCATAGCCGACGCCAACGGACGGTTTACGCTTGCCGTCCCGGCGAAAACCAAAGCCATCATTGTGTCGTTCGTCGGCATGGAGCAACAGGAAGTGGTTCTGCTTGACCGGACGGATGAATACAGCGTCCGCCTGCAAAGCAGCACGACAATCGACGAGGTCGTCGTTACCGGTATCGTGACCAAGCGGAAGGATACCTTCACCGGTTCATCGGCGAGCTTCAGTGGCGAAGAACTGAAAGCCGTGGGCGTGCAGAATCCTCTGGCGAGCCTTCGCAGCCTCGACCCCTCCTTCAACCTGATGGAAAGTGACCTCTTCGGTTCAGACCCGAACCGTCTGCCGGACATCGAGATTCGCGGCAAGTCCAGCATCATGGGTATGCGCGACGAAGTGTCCGAGGACCCCAACCAACCGCTTTTTATCCTCGACGGTTTCGAGAGTACGCTGGAAACCATCTACAACCTTGACATCAACCGCATCGCTTCGATGACTATCTTGAAGGATGCCGCCTCCACCGCCATCTACGGTTCGAAGGCAGCCAACGGCGTAGTGGTTGTAGAGACCGTGCAGCCTCAACCCGGACAACTCCGTCTGAGCTACAACGGCTCCATGGACATCTCCTGGCCTGACCTGACGAGCTACAACCTGATGAATTCAAGGGAGAAACTGGAGTTTGAACGTTTGGCGGGTAAATATGACGGTGGAACGGCTGATGAGTTGATTGAGAAGGATAATCTTTACCAGAAGCACTTGGCTGATATAGCGAGTGGGGTTGATACCTATTGGCTGTCGGAACCTTTGCGTACGGGGATTAACCATCGTCACCAGTTATATGCGGATGGTGGAGCCGGTGGATTCATGTTTGGTATCGGTTTGAACTATAACGGGGTGACCGGTGTGATGAAAGGTTCGGACCGTGATGTACTGGGAGCTAACATTGACTTGATTTATCGGGTAGGGAAATTGCAGTTCACCAATAAGTTTACGGCTCAACAGACTAAATATACCAATCCGATCGTTCCCTTCAGTGACTATGCCGAAGCCAGTCCCTATTACAAAAAATACAATGAGGATGGTGAAGTGGAGCGTTGGTTATCCAATAATGATTATGAGCCGAATGTGGGCAATCCATTATACAATGCTTCATTGAATAGTCGGGATGAGACGAAGGATTTCCAACTTTCTGATTATTTCATCGCCGAATATAATCCGATGAAAGAGCTGAAATTGCGTGCTCGCTTCGGGCTGACCCAGCTTACTTCAGAAAACGAACTGTTTTACTCACCGGATGACACGCGTTTTGACGGCTATGATATCTTGCAAAAAGGTTCGTATGACTATACAGATACGAAAACCACGAAATATGAAGGAGAGTTTACAGCGATTTATGCCACGGTGTTAAGTGATAAACATCGCATCAATCTGGCTGTCGGTGGAAACATTTCTGAACAGAAATCAACGGTACAAGGCTATTCGGCACAAGGCTTCCCTTCCGGTGATTTTACTTATCCGTCATTTTCCAATGGTTATCCGGAAGGTGGAAGACCTACTTATACGGAATCGGTTAGCCGGGCTGTGAGCACTTATTTGACTGGAGGTTATGCGTATGATGACCGTTATCTGATGGATGTCAGTTATCGTCTTAACGGATCTTCAGTATTCGGCTCTACGAAACAATTCATCAATACATGGTCTCTTGGTTTGGGATGGAATATTCACAACGAACATTTTATCAAGGACAATGTCTCTTGGATTAATTACCTGAAAATTCGTGGTTCTATCGGTAACCCTGGAAATCAGAACTTCGATTCGGCACTCTCTCTGACAACATTCCGCTACCTTTATACGTCCTATAACTATTTTGGCATGAGTTCGGTGCTTGAAACGTTGGGCAATCGGAATCTGGAATGGCAGACTACCTTGGACCGTAATATCGGTTTGGATATGACCCTCTTCAATGAACGCTTTAACTTGACGCTGGATTATTATTACAAGACCACTGACCCCTTGCTGATTGCCATAGGCTTGCCCAGCTCTTCGGGCGTGACCAGTTATAATACGAACTTCGGCAAACAGATTTCCAAGGGATTCACTGGAACTGCACAATACTATATTCTGCGTGACTTTGACAAGCGTCTGACGTGGTCATTGCGTGCCACAGTCCGTATGGAGTCGAGCAAGCTGGATGGAATCGGGAACACACTTGCCAGTATGAATGAATACAATCAGAGCCGTTCTACCGAGCGTTATTATGACGGCGCTGACCCCGATGATATCTGGGCAGTGCGTTCTGCCGGTATAGACCCGGCTACCGGACGGGAGATTTTCATTACCAAGGACGGCAAGTACACGTACGATTTCTCGTATGATGATGAAGTGGTAGTCGGCAATACCCGTCCTAAAGCGGAAGGTACGTTTGGCTCCAGCTTTGCTTACAAGGGCTTTACGGCAGGCTTGACTTTCCGCTATCGCGTTGGAGGAGACTCTTTCAATTCGGCTGTCTATGAGAAGGTAGAAAATATATCTTCCGATGATTTGATATACAATCAGGACAAGCGTGCGCTTTATGACCGCTGGCAGCAACCCGGAGATATTGCACCCTTCAAGAATATTGCCGATGCAGGTTCGACACCCATGTCTTCGCGTTTCGTACAAAAGGAGAACACATTGACACTGGAGTCGTTCCAGGTAGGTTATGAATTTGATCCGGATTTTGCTCGTAAATTGGGCATCAGTGGCTTGCGCCTGAATGCCTACATGAACGACATCTTCCGCATCAGCAGTATCAAGGAGGAACGTGGTACATCCTATCCGTTTGCACGCAGTGTGTCGTTTGCTTTATCATTCACCTTATAATAAACACGCGTTATGAAATATTACAAATATATCTTCCTGTCCCTTTTGATTTGTGTGGCAGGACTTTTTACGGCATGTTCCGACTGGCTTGACTACAGTCCCAAAGACAAGGAGACTGAAGAGCAGACATTCGGCACGCGTCAGGGATTCTATACGGCTGTCAATGGTGTTTACAATCGTCTGATCAGTGATGTCATGTATGGCAAGAATCTGACGTGGGGTATGCTGGACATCCTGGCATTGCATTATCAGACTCCTGCTTCATTGGTTTATGAGGGCTTTTCTGCATCAGAATTGGCGAACTATAACTATTCCAACACCAATGTGGCAGACTTGATGGAAAGTATCTGGGATGAGGCTTATGCCACCATCTTGAATATAAATGTTATTCTGGATAATGCCGAGACCCATCGGGGCACCGTGTTGTCGGAGGAAGATTATAATCTGATTCGTGGTGACATGCTCGCTCTCCGGGCTTTCTTGCATTTCGATATGTTGCGCATGTTCGGTCCAGTTTATAGCCGGGACCCTGAACAGTTATGCATCCCCTATGCTGACAGTCGTGAGGCAAAGGTCTATGAACAATTGTCTGCGCGTAGCATCATCTACGACCACCTCTTGCCTGATTTGGAGGCAGCTGAAAATTGTTTGCATGAGTATGACCCCATTATTACCCAAGGACCGTTATCCACGACGGAAGAAGGGGCAGACAACTATACCCGTTATCGTCAGTTACGTCTGAACTATTATGCGACAATCCTGTTGAAAGCCCGTGTCTATCTGTGGGCAGGCGACCGTGCCGCTGCATTGGTAGAAGCTCGTAAACTGACGGACGACCCGCAAGTGCGTACTTATTTCCCCGCTGTCGATTCCGATGAATTGCTTAGCGGAAGCAACAGTACTCCTGACCGCACGTTTTCTACGGAAATCCTTTTTGGGTTTTATGACAGCGGACGGGATAACATCTATACATCCTACTTTGAATCATCGTTGACAACCTCCAGCTTGTTGACACCCCGTTCGAATTTTGTACAAGAGAGCTTGTTTGGTACTACCTCGCTCTACGATTATCGTGCCCGTTCACAGTGGACCATGAGCGGAGAGTTGGCTTACTTGATTAAGTATAAAGGACTGGAGTTGACGGCGACTCAATTGGAAGACGGTACTTATCCGTTCTGGACCTACTTTATGCCGCTGATGCATCTGAGTGAGGCTTATTATATCGCTGCTGAATGTCTGCAGGAGACTGACCCGGATGCGGCGTTGGATTATATGAATGAAATTCTCGCAACGCGTGGTCGCCAGCAACTGGCATCAGGAAGCAATCTGCTCACTGAGATACAGAAAGAGTACATGCGCGAAACGTGGGGAGAAGGGCAGGCATTCTTCCTTTTCAAACGTCTTTACATGAACATCACAAGGGACTTTAATGGCAATTCCACTTCTTCGAAGACGGCTTCAGACAATAACTTTGTGATACCTCTGCCTGAAAGCGAATTAATCAACCGTTAACTCCGTATGCATTATGAAACATATTATTAGTTGTATAGCAAGCCTGTTGTTGCTTATGCTGTTGATCCCGGCATGTTCCGAGGAAGAAATCATGACCTTTGATGGACGGGTTGCAGGAATCTATCTGCAGCGTAACTCGTCATACACCATGGATGGGCAGGGAAACATTTCGTCTCAGAAATATGCTGACTCCACCAGTCTTTCGTTTGCTGACAGTACGGAAGAAGCAACGCGCATCATTACTCAGCTTACGGTGAAAATCATGGGTAATGTGGTAGATTATGACCGTCCGTTTACGCTGAAGGTCGATGAGCAGGCCAGTACGGCAGTGCGAGGTACAAACTTTGATTTCAATGAGAGCGACTGTGTCATTCCTGCCGGAGCTGCACAGACCTACGTCCCCATTACGATTTATCGTACGCCGGATTTGGCAGAAGACGAAAAGAAGCATTACATCGAGTTCTACTTGGAGGATAATGATTTCTTTACCGTCGAACTGGAACAGTATAAGGACATTGATGACTGGGCGGCTACAGGAGATACGTTGTGTGGTTCTCGCTATACGATTATCTTCAGCGAGATTTATACTGTTCCCTTCTATTACGAGATCTTTGGTCCCGATTACTTTGGTGATTGGTCTGTATCTAAGGAAAAGCTTATCAATTCTTTGATGGGATGGACGCATCAGGATTGGGATAACGGCACTGTCCAGCTCGGTGCTTTGGGATACGCAGCTCAGCTGACACATAACCACTTGCAGGAAGCTGCAGACAGTGGCAATCCAATTTTGGACGATGACGGAAGTTACATGCAGCTGACTGGAAGCTATGTCGTGGATTATTCTGCCTATGAGTAAAGTGAAGTCCGTATTACCATTTTATTTATGACTTTTATTATGAAACATATCAAACAATCCATAATCAACTGTTGCCTTCTGCTGATTGCCGTGACGCTCAATGCCTGTTACGACGATGAAGGCAATTATAACTATTCGGAGGTTCCCGAAATAACAGTCGAGAATATCCCAGAGACTACTTCCGTTCTGAGGGGAATAGGGACGCTGAACATCTCACCCCGAATCGTATCTTCTACAGAAGGTGAAATCACGTCGGACAATCCGAACTATGAGTTCGGGTGTAAGATTGCACGTGTGACCGGAAGATTCAGTGATGATGAGATGTGGCATGACATCAATCCCGATAAGACACAATCCTTTACGACCAGTCTTGAAGAGAGTGTCGGTGATTACGTCGGGTTGTACACTGTGACGGATAAGCGAACCGGTGTGACAACCAACTACCGGTTTGGAATAACAATCATTACCAGTACTTCCGAGGGATGGTTGGTGCTCTGTAATGAAGGGGTTGATAACAAAGTACGGCTCGACATGGTGTCGGTGCTTGATGTGGACAACATTGTTCCCATGTATGATTTGCTGGGCGATGGTATTCCCACGCAGTATAATGCCAAGCAGCTGTTCTTCTTTAAACAGAATAACAATCCCGACAATATCTACATGCTGACCGGTACAGGTGCTTATTCTCTGGACCCGAAAGAGCTGACTGCGTCGGAGACCGGTAATGTGATGAAGAGCGAGTTTTTGGCAGATTTGGGAGATGAACTGCCGGAGCGGATGGCTGCTTGCGGTTCTTCTTATCATTATTTGGTTTCTAACGCTGGCAATATCTACCGTAAGGATGCCTACAGTGCAGGTGGTGTCTATGAGTTCCCCTGTAATGCAGATACTGATGGAGGTACACCGACTTACCGGGTTTCACCCTATGTGGCAGCGGCAGCCAACTATGGCTATCTGGTACTGGTATTCGATGTGGATAATCGTCGTTTCATGTCGCAATATATCTATGGTACGTCTTCTGTCTTCGGCTCTATCTTGGAACCGGAGAATCCGCTGTTCTCGTGGAGCCCAAACAAGGATTTGGTTTATATGGAGCGGACAATGAGCAATATTGCATATGCTGTGATGCAGGGCGACGATGGCAGTCGTTCGATTTATGCTATCAGTCTGAGCGGATGGACGCCGACCAACATGACTCAGCAAGGTTGTTGGGATAACATTACCGCTGAAGGCTTTGCGACAGCCGAGCATTTTGCATTCCATGAAACTTATCCTTACGTGTTCTATTCAAACGGCAGCACGCTTTATGCTTATCAGATGGAAGGTGGCGGCAGCGTGTCTTCCGTCAATCTGCCGGGTGAAGAAATCACAATGGTTAAGATAACTTCTACCGGAGACCGGGAGGATTGGAACGAGTATATTCTGGTAGGATCATACCGGGATGATGCGGCTGACGATAACGGAGGTATTCTGCGTATGTATACCTTTGACCGTACTTCGAATATATTTGTAGAAGCAGCCCGTTACGAAGGCTTTGCAAAGATTGTTGATGTAGCATACCGTGGACTTGACGATGAATAGTCGGCAAACACTGTTGTCCCACGGATGGAACATGTGAGTTTGACTCACACAACACAAGAGTTTGACCTGACAAACTAATTAGTTTGACATACCTAAGTATTATACTTAGACCACCAAAGTATCATACTTAGGCTGCCTAAGTATAATACTTTGGTCCATCAAACTACTATGTTTGTCAGGTCAGACTCTTGTGTTTGTCCGGTCGAAGACTTGTGTTTGACCGAACAAACACAAATGATACGACAGGATTTCCTCTTTTTTTCACTTCTTCTTCATAAACTCACTCGGACTCATGCCATACTTCTCTTTGAACCGTTGGCGGAAGTAGGGGACACTGCTGAAGCCTGTCATGTCGGACACCTCGGTCACGGTGTATTCCCCGGACTCCAGGAGGGTAGCGGCATGCCTCATCTTGGCATCGCGCACCAGCTCGTTGACGGAGATGTTCATCAGCGCCTTCACCTTGCGGTAGAGGGTGGAGTGGCTCATGCACATCTTGTCGGCAATAAACGCGATGTCCATGCGTTCCAGGCTCATGTTCTCCTCGATGACCCGGTTCACCTTTTCCAGGAAGTTGCGGTCGAGCTTGCTGAGTTTCCGTAGGGCATCCGTCTCTTCCTGTCCGGGTTCTTCCGTCTGTTGGCTGCCGATGAGGCGTGCCAGTCGACGTCGGTTGTCGAGCAGGTTGTCGATGCGGCTGATGAGCAGTCCGGCGCTGAACGGCTTGCTCAGGTACGAGTCTGCCCCGGCGGCATAGCCTTCCTCCTTGTCGCGGGTACTGTCCTTTGCCGTGAGCAGGATGACGGGGATGTGGCTCGTCTGTACGCCCTCCTTCAGGAGCCGGCAGAGCGTCACGCCATCCATGACCGGCATCATGATGTCGCTCACTATGAGGTCGGGGATTTGCTGTTGCGCCGCGTCGAGTCCCTCTTGTCCGTCGGCTGCCGTCACGACGTTGTAGCGGTCGGCGAGGGAGCTGCGGATGTATTCACGGATGTCCGCGTTGTCTTCCACCACGAGCACGATGGGGCGGTTGTCGTCCGTCGTTTCCGGCTGTTCACCGGAAGCAGCTTCCGGGGGTACGGCGTCCGTCCGTGACTCCTTGTGCAGAGCGTCAGGATAGAAGTT
>UMGH01004541.1_pt1 | contig 16789 bp, 7 predicted proteins | sample 1965231 | NCBI WGS metagenome assembly UMGH01 (sample SAMEA4836068, study PRJEB28245) | human gut metagenome | biome: gut microbiome; material: fecal sample | place: Denmark | collected 2008 | reverse complement strand
TTTTTCTCCGATATTTTGTCGAATTCATCCAAGTTGATTAACCCAAACAGTGCCAGCTTTTGTTCAGCTGTAGCCGGTGAAGCCAAATCAAAACTGTCGGTATAATAAGCCTGTAGTTCGTTTGGTACCAAAAGTTTACAAAAGGTGGACTTTTGTAATCCTTGTCGGAGGCTGATTAATAAGGGAACCAGCGCGTTGGCATGGATCATTTCTTTCCCCGTCCATTGTGCCGCCATTCCCAACATCCATAATCGGAAACCTTGTATCCAGAGCCTGTCGTCTGAAATCCTTTTTGCCAGGCTGGTCACTCTGTCCAGACCATCCCATTGAGGTAAATGTTTCATATAATCCAGAAACGGGTGATAGGTAAGAATTTTTTGTTTTGAGACAAAAATAAGCCGATACACTTGTGATTTTCAATAAATATACAAGAATCTAATCTATTGAAAAAACAGCTAAAAATCAATGTAAATCTCGTATAAAACTCTTGAAAAAACAGTTATATATTATTTGATTCACAAATGTGATGCAATCAATTTATATTGGTAAATTAATTAAATCATATTTGTGAATTAATTAATTCACTTTGGTGAATCAAATAAATATTAATGGAGAAAATGATAATTTACCTTGGGTAACTATTAGTTGTTAAGTTGTTTACATGAACACTTCATCAATTCCCCCAAAAACATTATCTTTATCCGCAAGATTTAATCCATAAAAACATAGTAGCTTATGAATAAGCGCGATTTCATCAAACGTTTTATGACGGGAAATATATTGTCTCAATCGGGAGATAAATATCGAAATTGTGTTACTATTCCACTGTTTTGTTATAAACACAAAGGGAAATAACTCCTTTTTTTGCATTGGATTGTTGATGTGAGCGTTCACTTGCTGTGGACTTATTCAAAACAACCGGAAATCATGGAAAACGTAACTTATAAAAACAGCTGATGTATGAAAAAATGGATAGGATGTATGCTGGCTCTTTTGAGTACCAGTACAATGGTAATGGCCCAGATTACAGAACGAGAAAGACAGGCTTCATGGAGCCAATTAGTAAAAGGCGGACGTTTTGCCGACCGCTTTCAACCCATGCCCGACGGAAAACTATCTGCTGATACATGGGGAGCAAAGGACGTTGTTCCCCGCTTTATCGACAATGGTATAGAAGATCGTATCCGCTCTTATTGGGGTGGAAATATATTGAAAGGTGAAGATGGGAAATATCATTTGTTCGTTTGTGGTTGGCGGGAAGATTCTCCCAAAGGACATCACGAACGGCCTCGTTCCATTGTTTATCATACAGTTTCCGATAGTCATTTTGGTCCGTATCTCATTCAGGATACGATTGGTCCAGGACATAATCCGGAGGCATTCAAGACCCGGTCAGGAAAATATGTGATTTATGTAATTGATCATTATTACTTATCGGACAATCTGAACGGCCCGTGGACAAAACATACATTCGATTTTTATCCTCGCGACCGGAAAATCATCGAAGGATTATCCAACCTTACCTTTACACAGCGAGAAGATGGTTCGTATCTGATGGTTTGTCGTGGAGGCGGTGTATGGATCAGCCAGGACGGATTATTAACCTATAACCAGATCAGCGACCAACGAATTTATCCTCCGGTGGAAGGAGAATTTGAAGATCCTGTTGTATGGAGAGATTCCGTTCAATATCATGCCATTGTCAATGACTGGTTGGGGCGCGTCGCTTTTTATCTGCGTTCCAAAGACGGAGTCAAATGGGTAACAGACCCAGGAGAAGCTTATATGCCTGGTATTGCCGTACACAAAGACGGAACCAAAGAAGACTGGTTTAAATATGAACGGATCAAGATCTTCCAAGACGAACAAGGCCGGGCCATTCAAGCCAACTTCGCAGTTATCGATACTTTGAAGAATGAAGATAAGCCGAACGATCGGCACAGCTCAAAAAACATCAGCCTTCCTTTGAATCCGGGAGTTCTGATGACTTTATTGGATAAAAAGCCTATTACAGCCAAGACGAAAGAAATCCGTCTTCTGATCAAGGCCGAATCCAACTTTAATCCGCAAACAGAAATAGATATTCCGTCTTTACGTTTCGGAGCCTCCACGGAAGTCAACTTTGGAAGAGGAAGCAAACCGATCCGTACAGAACAGTCGGGTAAGGATCTGATCGTCATCTTCGACGGCCAAGGAAATGGCATCACAGAAGATGAATTTGCTCCGAAACTTCTTGGGAAAAAGAAGAACGGAGAAATGCTGTTCGGTTATACGCGTCTTCCGTGGGTAAAATATATCGAGCCGATATTATCTGCCCGGAAACCGGAAGTGATCACAGCCAACGGAAAATCCCAGATAAAAGTAGTTGTTGAGAACTTTGGTCAAGTCGCCTCTAAACAGACGAGTGTACGGATTGTAAGTAATGTGAACGGTAAAGAGACAGTATTGGGAAAAGCCAAGCTGTCTCCAATTCAACCCTATGGTAAAACAACGGTTGAAATCCGTCCATCAGAATCTTTAAGCAACTATTCATCCGAACCACTAAAAGTCGTATTCGGAGATAAGGATTAAACAAAGATTTTCTATTACTTATCCTATTTTGCATGATAGATCTGAAGTCCATGTTGTCAAAGAGAGCCATAAAATATCGGAATTAGATGAATATTCCTCTATTTTGTTATAAAGAGAAAGAGAAATAATTCCTTTTTTTGTATTTTGTTTCAATATGGAATTCGCAGTTTATGAACCGATTCATAAAATCGAAGATCATGAAAAATAGAAGACTTGTATTATCTCTATTCATGAACGACATGAAATAAAGTTAGCAGGCTTTGGTCTATTCATCTTATAAAGCCTAATAATTTAGATAATAAAAAGAAGAAATAGGAAATGAGGGGGAAATTAATCATAGCAGGAGCACTGGCGTTCTGTTTGCAAGCATACAGCCAGCAGAGCATCCGATTAAATGATCTGGACTTATCAAAGATCTGGCAGGAATATGGAAGCGTGGTAAATGGGAAAACGGTTGTAGGAGAACCGGCAGTCGTTAACGGACAAACACGCACCGATGTTTTAGGACTGCAGGCTAAAAGCATTGCCAAGATCAAACTGGATGGGAAAGGGATTCGCTTTACAGCCCAAGTAGGTGTAACAGCTTATTCTGTAAAACCGAATGATCCTTCGCTTGTAGTCCAGCCTTTGGTGGACGGCTGTAAGCTTTTGTTCGCACAAGAACAAGATACCAAACAATTCAAAGGACTTGTGGGTTCAGATAATCAAATAGGTAAAGGATCTGTTATCGTCCAGTTGAAACTGGATGGGAAAGAGATCTATAACAGCGGATTACTCCGGTCGTCAGACGGATTTAAGACTGTAGATGTCAATCTGGAGAAAGGAGGTTTGTTGGAGTTGTTTGTTGATCCGACTTCCGACGGAGCAAGTGGAGACGAGGTATTGCTGGTCAATCCACAAGTAACGTATGCCGGAGAAAAACCGGAATTAGTAGATGCGAATGCTTTGGGTGAAGGACCTCAGCAACAGGAAGCAGTCGTCAAACAATTGCAGCAAAAGATCAGTCAGCTGCCGGTATGGAATGCTTTGCTTTCTGATCAGACAGACTTTGACTGGCTACTCACTCCCGAGAAATCAAAGTCGGGTATTTATCGTACGCCCGATGGAAAAGGAATCGTTATCGCCAATGAAATGGTTTCCCGTACTTTCCGCGTCTTCCCGAACCTGGCAACCGTAGATTATACCAACCGGATGCTGGGAGAAAGTCTGCTTCGGGCAGTCAGCAATGAAGGTTATATTTGGATTGATGGTAAGAAATGGAGTATTGGTGGTTTAGCCGGACAACCCGAAAGAGGTTATCTGAAGAATGAATGGCTGGACGATCTGCATACAATTCCAGAATCATTCCTGGTAGAAGACTTTGAAATCAAACCGATCGAGGAAACAATCCGATGGGCAAGAAGCCGCTGGGCTTTGAATAAGGAAATGCCGACAGGGCAGGAGCTTGTCTTTACGTTACGAGGAGATAAAGAACTGAGTTCGGTTACATTAAAGCTGCACTTCGCCATTTATGATCATATCCCGGTCATTCGGAAATGGTTTGAAGTAGAAAACGGTTCTTCCTTACCAATCAATGTAGATCATTTCAAACTGGAATATTTGGCCTTTGCCGAACCGGAGTCGCCCAGCGATGGTGATCCTTCCAAATTCTTATTGCCGAACATCCATATCGAAAGTGATTATAACTGCAAAGGAACATTTACGGAACGGGATACAGATATTACCGAAAAATGGGTGGAAGATCCGGAATATACTTCACAACGAAATTATCCGCTGGAAACTCCTTGTATCTTGGACGTATCTCCACAAATCGGACCGGATCAACTGATACCGGGAAAAGGGAAATTCAGTTCGTTCCGGGTTTATGAGATGCCTTTTGACAGCTTTGACCGGGAACGAAAAGGATTGTTTACCCGTCATTTCTACAAGACAATTGCTCCTTGGACAACGGAAAACCCGATTTTCATGCATCTGACATCCAGTGATCCGGCTGTTGTCCGGACTGCCGTAGACCAATGTGCGGAAACCGGATACGAAATGATTATCCTAAGCTTCGGTTCGGGAGCCAATGCCGAAGACATTTCGGAAGAAAACATTGCCAAATTCAAGGAACTGGTTGATTATGCCCGCAGCAAAGGTATCGAAATGGGTTGCTATTCATTACTGGCCAGCCGTTGGATCAGTGATGAAGTCGATGTCATCAACCCGAAAACCGGTAAACGAGGTGGTATGCGCTTCGGAAGTTCGCCTTGTCTGTGTAGCGACTGGGGATATGAATATTTCAACAAGATCAAGACTTTCTTCGAGAAGACAGGCATGCGTTGCTTTGAACACGACGGTTCTTATCCGGGAGATGTTTGTGCCTCAACAACACACAGCCATCATAAAGGCTTGAATGATTCGCAATGGAACCAGTTTTATAAGATAACCGACCTGTATCATTGGATGTGTGAGAACGGTATTTACCTGAATGTACCCGACTTCTATTTCTTGAACGGTTCGACTAAAACGAGTATCGGGTATCGGGAAGTAAACTGGTCTTTACCTCGTGACCGCCAGCTGATTCATACACGCCAGTTGAATTATGATTGTACCTGGGAACGTATTCCTTCTTCTTTATGGAGCTTTGTTCCTTTGGTAGAATATCATGGCGGTGGTAAAGCTGCTACTTTGGAACCGTTGCATGAACATTTGTATGAGTATAAGACGTTGATGTTCCAGAATTATGGAGCCGGAGTACAAGCTTGTTACCGTGGTCCCCGATTGTATGATACACCGGAAACCAAACAAGTTGTAACGGAAATAATCCAATGGTATAAGAAATATCGCCGTATTCTGAATAGCGACATCATTCATTTACGCAAACCCGATGCCCGCGACTGGGACGGACTGATGCATGTCGATCCGAAAGGAAAAGAGAAAGGTTTAGCCATGTTCTTCAATCCGACAGATCAGGAGATAACCCGACAGATTGAATTGCCTTTATATTATACCGGATTAAAACAACAGGCTATGATTCGGGAACAGGAAGGCCAAGCAAAAGCCTACTCGCTGGATTGTAACAGCAAAGTGAAACTGACGGTAACAATCCCGGCCAAAGGATATACTTGGTTCGTAATCGAGTAAAGAGGCTCTATCTCACAGTCTTTCGCTCGCAAAAAGAAGTCTCATTATCAGTGGTTCTGAGATGATCCAAAAACACGCCGGCTTTTGATCAAAATATGCCGGGAATTTATCAAAAGCCGGTGGCGTTTTTGGAAAAAGATTAGCATAAATTGAATGCATTGCTTTTTTCTATAAAAAATTTATATATTTGTCAAGATTTATAATATAGAACAAAGTTCTGGCACAACTAAGGCAGATTTATGATTTTTATAAATCCTGCGATGAAATTTTTAAGACTTGACAGGATATTTATCCTTATTTACTATGGGTTTCAGTCATTTTTAGATTGAAAAGGGGTAATATGATAAGTAGAAAGAAAAGGGAAGTTCAAGTATTAAAATAAGTCGTGCCAGTACTGGTTACAAATCATATTGACAAAGCTGAAGATGGGTAATAAAATACAGATAGATAAAACAGATATGCTTTTCCGGAAAGTATCTCTTCAAGACGATGAAGAAGCTTTTCGTATTCTGTTTTATGACTTCTTTGCTCCCCTTTGCGTATTTGCCCATCGGTATCTGGAAGAAATGGAAGCGTGCGAAGACATTGTTCAGGAAACCTTTTATCGCATTTGGAAAAACAGGAAAGATCTGAACATACAGATTTCTGCCCGAAATTTTCTTATCACCAGCGTCCGGAATGCCTGTCTTGATTTAATTCGCAAGCAAGAAATTGAGAAGCGATGGATTGAAAAAAGATTAGAAGAAGATACAGAAGAAGAATTTGAGGATTTATATACCACTCAAGAACTGGAATCATTATTAAACCAAGCTCTTGATAAACTACCGGAGCAAATAGCCTCGACATTCCGAATGAATCGTTTCGACGGTAAAACGTATGTGGAAATCGCAGAAGAAAAACAAATTTCCGTAAAAACAGTCGAAGCCTATATGACACGAACTCTCAAGTTCTTACGAATTGAGTTAAAAGATTATTTACCTATATTATTGATTCTATACCCTCATTGGTTAGGGTAAAGAGGTATGAAATACGTCTATATATAAAATAAGGTACAATGTATGGATAAGAAGTTCGAAGAAAAATATGAACATAAAGCGGATGATGATGTACAACCCGTATTAGAATTAGTTGATCGTCTTGTCATGCAGAAAGGAATTGATGTAGAAAAAAACTGGCATCAACTCCATACACGTATGCACCACCGCAAGCAGAAAAGTCAACTACTGATATGGATACGTAATATTGCAGCCATCCTATTGCTCCCGTTACTAGGTCTTTCAGCCTACTTGTACTATCAGACAAACACATTAAAGTCCAAGCCCATTGGATTATTAGAGACAACAACCGCTTATGGCGTAAGAACTAAAATTACACTATCAGATGGTTCTGAAGTTTGGTTGAATTCAGGATCCACATTATCATATCCCGAACGTTTTACTGAAGACAAGCGTCAGGTGACACTTTCCGGAGAAGCTTTCTTCAAAGTAAAATCGGATAAAGATCATCGTTTTGATGTACAAACATCCGATGGTATTACCGTAAGTGCTTATGGAACAGAATTCAATGTACAAGCCTACGCTGAAGAACCCGATATCAAAGCGACATTGGCAGAAGGTCATATCCAAATAGACCAAATCAATCAGCCCGCCAGCCAGGAATTAATCCCAGGGGAACAAGCTGTTTTCTCCCGACATACCCAACAAATGCAAGTTCGGAAAGTCAACTTACTTGTAGAAACAGCATGGAAAGACGGTAAACTCGTATTTCGCCGTACACCTATGGAAGAAATAGCCAAACAACTCTCACGTCATTTCAACGTAAACATTCAGTTACAAGGAAAAGAAATTTTTGATTATACGTATTCTGCCACATTTACAACGGAGACACTGGCAGAAATTCTTTCTCTACTGGAAAAAACAGCACCTATCCGGTGCGAAATCATTGAACCTCAACAACAGAGCGATTTGGCTTTTACACGAAAGAAAGTGATCATCCGCAAACGATAAAGAGATTCTTTACCTTAAAAAACATATACATCTTAATCCAATAGAAATATATACTGAAAATTTATTGAAAATAATCACTTTTCTTCATAGGGTATCTCAAATAGGTATTCGTCTATAAAATGAATAGACAAAAGAATGTTAACTTGAATAATAAAATAGCCATGAAGAAAAAAGGTCCTTAAACAAAGAAAGGCAGGAAAATCTTCACAGATTTCCCTACCTCCAATTACAGAGAATGACTTGTCGAACATCTCACCTTTCAAAAGTCATCCGAAATAATCAAAGTGTTTAACCTAATTATTCCATCGTGAATTTATGAAGAATTTATTAACTATCAAAAGTATTAAGCCATCATTTGACTTATTACCTAAAATTCCCATGCGTATGCGAATTACTTCAGTTCTATTAGCGGGATTTTTGTTTCAAGCCCACGCTGAAACATCATACTCTCAATCGGCACGCATATCCATCGAAATGAATAATGCAACCGTTGAAGAAGTATTAAATGAAATAGAAGCAAAATCTGAATTCTATTTCTTATATAATAATAAGCTGGTTGACGTAGATCGTCGTGTATCGGTTGATGTAGATGCCGAAAATATTGAGTCTGTACTACAGAATCTTTTCAAAGGTACCAACGTTGTTTACCGAATTGCCGACAAGCAAATCGTATTAAGTCGAAAAGACTTGGCTCAGAATACAGCTATAGATGGTATCCAACAGTCCAAAGTAGTAACAGGAACCGTTGTTGATCCAACCGGTATGCCTGTTATCGGAGCGAATATCATGGTTAAAGGAACTACCAACGGAACTATTACCGATATGGACGGTAAATTCTCGTTGGATGTAGAGGAAGGTGCTACTTTAGTTGTTTCTTATATCGGTTTTGCCGATCAGGAAATCAAAGTGGAAAACCAAACCAATTTGTCTATTACCATGAAGGAAGATGCGGAAGCTTTGGATGAGTTGGTTGTTGTAGGATATGGTACACAGAAGAAAGTGAATTTGACGGGGTCTGTATCTTCCGTGAGTTCTAAAGAATTGATAGAACGTCCACAGCCGAATGTGCAGAATATGATCCAAGGAAAAGTAAATGGATTACAAATTGTGACTAATACGGCTCAGCCAGGGCGAGATTCTGGATCTATCTTAGTGCGAGGAAAAGGTTCTTTTGGTGCCGATTCGGCTCCTTTAATATTGGTTGATGGTGTTGTAGGAGAACTTAGTGCTTTAGCTCCGGAAGATATAGAATCGATTAGCGTGTTGAAAGATGCTGCATCTTCTTCAATTTATGGAGCAAGAGCAGCGAATGGTGTGATTCTGGTTACAACGAAAAAAGGTAAAGCGGGAAAAGCACAAGTCTCTTATAGCTTTAATTATGGTTGGCAGCAAGCTACTAAATTAGGCGATCAGATTTGGGATTCAGCTACTTATATGGAAATGTTTAATCAGATGGCGGATAGAATGGGAGGACGTACCAAATACTCCCAAGAAATGATAGATAAATATAAGGATCCTAATAGAAACAAGTTACTATATCCGGATTATAATTGGATGGAAGAAACATTCAAGACTGGACATACGATGACTCATAATATTGGTATTAATGGAGGTACGGAGAAAGTAACTTATAATGTGAGTTTGGGTTATTTAGATCAGGAAGGTTTACTGCCCAATCATGACTATCAGCGGTTGACAGGGTTGATGAATTTGGAGGCTCAAGTGCATGACAGAATTAAGATAGGAGCTACATCTCAATTTTATAATGGAAAGGTAGGAGAACCTTATTATACGAATGATGCCTTAATATTAATGATAGCTCAGAGCAGACCAATGACAATGCCTTATTTACCGGATGGAAGTGGAAAGTATTCTTATGAAAGTATGCCGGAAAATATAGGAGGTGAGTGGCAGAATCGAAATCCTGTTTGGGCCATGAATGAAACTTCTCGAAATATAGAGAATTGGATAGCGAATGCACAGGCTTATGCAATGATTGATTTCATTAAAAAGGATAATATGAAATTGACATGGAATACACGTGCCGGATTCCGCTATTCTGACCAATTCCAAAAGCAACATTATCCTGCTCATCCAGAAGGTTATTATTATCTTCCAGAATCTGAATATCTCTCAGGGGGACGTAATGAACATATCTTGGCTACAGATTTCTTCCCTGAAAAAGGAGTATATAACTATACCCACAGACAATTATATACTATGTTTTATACCACGTTGGATTATCAATGGGATATAACACCTGATCATTCTTTAAGTGCCTTGTTGGGTTTTCAAGACGAAGGACAAAGTCTTCGAACAATGAGTGGCCGTCGTGATTTTTATCCATCAGATTCGATGACAGAGTTGGATGGAGGTTCGACAGAAGGACAAACATTATCTGGAAATATAACTGAATTTGCGTTAAGATCTTTATTTGGAAGATTAAATTATGCCTATCAAGGTAAATATCTGGCAGAAGTGAATTTTAGATATGATGGAACAAGTCGTATTTATAAAGATAACCGATGGGGTATTTTTCCTTCTTTTTCTGCAGCATGGCGCATTTCTGAGGAAAACTTCATTAAGGACAATTTATCTTGGGTGAATAATTTAAAACTGAGAGCTTCTTGGGGAAAATTAGGTAACTCAGAAATTGGTAATTATCCATATCAGGATGTATATCAAACAGCTTCTTATATATTTGACAATGAAGTTGCTCAAGGTGTTGTACAAAATGCATTGAAGAACAAAGATTTGAAATGGGAAACAACAACAGCAACAGATATAGGTTTGGAAGCTAATTTAGCCAATGGCTTATTCAGTTTGACGTTTGACTGGTATAATAAGGTTACTGATGGTATATTGTCACAAGCTCCTATTCCAGCAAGTGTTGGAATGTCGGCTCCAACAGTTAATTATGGAAAATTACAAAATCGAGGTGTTGAGTTCGAAGTTGGACATCAAAACAAGATTGGCGATTTTACGTATGGAGCAAGTTTTATGGCCTCTTTTAATAAGAATGAAGTACTTCAATTAATGGCTCCTTCTTATGGAAGCTATATATATGAAGAAGGGAAACCTTATGGAGAACATTATCTTTATATTTGGGAGGGAATATTCCAGTCAGAAGAAGATATCGCTAATTCCCCCAAACATCCCAATAATCCACAACCCGGAGATATTAAATTTAAAGATTTGAATAATGATGGTGTGATCAACAGTGAAGACCGAACGATGGTGGAAGGTGTTTATCCAAAAATGTTGTATTCTTTTAATCTAAACTTTGGATATAAAGATTTTGATTTGTCTTTATTCTTTCAAGGAATTGAAGGACGAAAGATTTGGACAGATGCTTTTGGAGAGGATCCTTTTGCTCAAGGGGCATCTCCTAGTAAAAAGTTTTTGGACGCTTGGACTCCAGAAAATACAGATACAGATGTACCTGCTTTATATGCATGGGGATATGCTCCTATGTGTAATACAAGGTCTACATATAATTTAAAGGATGCATCTTATTTACGATTGAAGAATCTACAATTTGGATATAATGTTCCTAAACGTTATTTGAATAAGATAGGAATTGAATTTTTAAGGGTTTATTTCTCTGGGGAAAATTTATTTACATTAACAGAATATCCGGATTATGACCCGGAAAGAGGAGGTGATGGTTGGCACGTTCAATATCCACAAGCAAAAACATATTCTTTAGGTGTTAATTTACGGTTCTAAATGATTATTAATATGAAAATAAATAAGTTATTTAATTTAGCTCTTGTGTTATTTGGGTCTTTCTATTTGACTTCTTGCCACGAGATGGATTTATTTCCTCAGGATCAATTAGGTCCTGATAATTTCTGGAAATCAGAAAGGGATATTGAAATGGGATTAACTGGTGTGTATTCCAAAATGAGAAATGGGTATATGGACTGGAATATGTATTGGTTAGAAGGAATCACAGATAATGCCTATTGTAGGCATGGATCTCAAATGGTTTTCTTTAATATGCAGCAGGGATATATAGAGCCGACAACTGGGGGTCCGGTGAGTGATGTGTATGCCGGTTCTTATACGGGTATCTCAGCTTGTAATGTGTTCTTAAAGAATTTTTATCAGGTGAAGGAGTCTGTTTTTACTTCTGATTCTGATGCCAATAAATATGAAGCTGAAGTTCGTTTTCTAAGAGCCTATTGTTATTTCAATTTAGTAATGCATTATGGAGATGTTCCTTTATATAAAGAGTTATTGGATACGATAGAAGATTATAAAGTAAAACAGAGTCCGGCAGAAGATGTGTATGCTTTTATCAATGAGGATCTTGATTTTGCTATTGAAAATCTGGAAGATGTAGCTTATACAAGTGGACACGCTGTGAAGGCATCAGCTAAAGCTTTGAAAGCTCGTGTCGCTTTATTTAGAGGAGATTGGAAGACTGTTGAAAGTGAAACAAAAGGTATCATTGATGCGGGAAAAAATAAATTGGCCGATACTTATGAGTCTATTTTTATTAAACGAGAAGGGCAGGCTAATAATCCGGAAATTATATTCTCCATTAATTATATGAATCCGGATTATCGTCATAATGCGGAATTAGAGTTTTATTATTGGAGTGCATTGAGTCCTACACAAGATTTGATAGATGTATATGATATAGAAAAAGATAACCGAGCCAAATCTTGGTATGTATATGCAGGAGAAGGAGGAAAGAAATGGACAAATCCTTTTGGCAACGAAGTTGAAATAGAACAAACGACTTTGACAGGATATATTTTATTAAAGCATTTTGATAAGAATGATAAAAACATTTATTCAAATAGTGCTTACGATTTTAGAACGGATAATAATATAATTGTTTTAAGATATGCAGATGTCCTTCTGATGTATGTGGAAGCAATGCTCGAACAAAATAATGGAGTTACGACAGATCCTTTGGCTGTTCAAGTCTTTAATAGTATCCGTGAACGAGCTGGATTGGAAACTGTATCTTCTGTAACAAGAGATGAGCTTCGAAAGGAACGGAGAAGAGAATTGGCATTTGAAGGATTGAGACATTTCGATTTGATCCGTTGGAAAATCGCTAAGGATGTAATGAATAATTTGGTTACTCCAGGTGGTTCTTGTCATTTTGAAGATCGGTATTATGTATGGCCCTTCCCTCAGAGTGAAATGGATATAAATCCTAATTTGGATCAAAAGTCTGGATATTAAATATTTGTAAAATTTATGTCGAAACAAAAAATATAGATTACAGAAAATCTGAATATAGAAGTGTACTATTATTTTATGAACTGTTCTGTTGGAAATAATTTTTTGTTTCGACATAATTTTATTGTTTTTAAATTCATATGATGAAATATGTATTATATAAAGTAATTTTAGGGATGTTGTTTGTAATGATACCTATTATAGGGCAATCTCAAGACATCCTGTTACCATCGCAAGCTCAATTACGTTGGCAGCAGTATGAACAGATTATGTTTGTACATTTAAGTCCTGCTATTTGGCAAGGTCGTGAATATGATAATCATTCATATCCGATTTCGAAGATCAATCCTAAACAGTTGGATACCGATCAATGGTGTAAAGTGGCTAAGTCTTGGAATGCTAAAATGATTTTATTTGTAGCCAAACATGCTGGAGGATTTTGTTGGTGGCAGACAAACACATCAGATTATAGCATTAAAAACACACCATGGCGTAATGGAAAAGGTGATGTTCTGAAAGATTTATCAGCATCCTGTAAAAAATATGGGTTGGATTTAGGTATTTATGTTTATCCCGGTGATGAACAGTGGGGTGCAGGAATTGGTAGTGGTGGAAAAACGGAAAATCCTTCAAAGCAAGAGGCTTATAATAAGATCTATCGTCAACAGCTGACAGAAGTATTGACTCAGTATGGTCCGATAAAGGAAGTTTGGTTTGATGGAAATTGTCATGTTCCAGTGAATGATATATTGGAAAAATACGCTTCTGACGCCGTGATTTTGCAAAGTAAGAAAGCAAATATTCGTTGGGTAGGAAATGAAGACGGTATTGCTCCTGATCCGAACTGGTATACTGTGAATACGAAAGATTTGGATACAGGAGTATCAACAGCATTACATTCTGATGTGCACGGTGATTGTTACGCTCCAGTAGAAGTGGATGTTCCGATGTTAAAGAATAACGCTCATAAATGGTTTTGGGCACCCAATACAGATCATCTTTTAATGACGGTTGAACAATTGATGAATTTGTATTATAAATCCGTAGGAAGAGGTTCTGTCTTGTTATTGAATTCAGATCCGGATACAACCGGTTTGATTCCGGCATCGCATGTAAAGCGGTATGCGGAGTTCGGAAAGGAAATAAAGAAAAGATTTGATCATCCGGTCAAAAAGACCTCGGGGAATACCCAAGAACTAATTTTAGATTTAGGGAAACCCACTGTTGTGAATCATTGTATCCTGCAAGAACAATTAGAGAAGGGGCAACGTGTCACTTCCTATATGATAGAAGGTTTGGATGAGAATGATAACTGGGTCTTGTTGAGTAAAGGAACATCTATCGGGAATAAAAAAATAGATTATTTCCAGAATATATTGGTCAAAAAGATTAGGTTACAGATATTGGCTAGTAAATCTGTACCTCAAATACGTAATTTTGCAGTATATCATGTCCAAAGTGACTTGCCGGATATTACGGCAATGAATAATATGGAAAAACCTGTGGTAATATCATCTTGGGGGAATTCAACTTACTCAGAAGAAACGTGGACAGAGTTAACATTGGACTTAACTCCGTATGTTAACAGTATAGGCTATTATGACGTTTCTTTTCATATACTGGCTTATGATTATACCAATAAACAGCCAACTGGATTGCAATTTAAGGATTGGAAATTAGAAATGTATGGTAAGGAATTTCCGGAAGGTATAACAAAATTGGAAGGAAAAGATGTCTTCAGAATTACTCGTTCTCAACAAACTTTGGATGAATTTCCGACTCTCTTACGGATAAAAGTAAAGCGAAATCCAACGAAGTCAACAGGTGAGATAACTATTCAGAGGATTGTTTATTGAAGATTAAAAACAGTTCCGATTTTAAACATAGGAATTGTTTTAATTTATTTATTAAGGAAGCATGAATAAAAAACTATAAAGTAAAGATTATGAAATCAGTGTATGTTGTATTATTGGGAATATTTATTTCTTTTTGCTTGGAAGCACAAAATTCTAATATTCCTTTACCATCGCAAGCTCAGTTACGTTGGCAACAGTATGAACAGATTATGTATTTATGTTTAGATCCTTGCACATGGCAAGGTCGTGAATTTGATAATCATTCCTATCCGATATCGAAGATTAATCCTGAACAATTGAATACAGATCAATGGTGTGAAGTGGCTAAATCGTGGAATGCAAAATTAATTTTATTTGTAGCGAAGCATACAGGTGGATTTTGCTGGTGGCAGACGAACACCTCTGATTATAGTATTAAAAACACACCCTGGCGTAATGGTAAAGGTGATGTCTTGAAAGATTTATCTGAATCGTGTAAAAAATATGGATTGGATTTAGGTATTTATGTTTATCCCGGTGATGAACAGTGGGGTGCAGGGATTGGTAGTGGCGGAAGAACGGAAGATCCCTCAAAGCAAGAAGCTTATAATAAGGTTTATCGTCAGCAGTTGACCGAAGTATTGACTCAATATGGTCCGATCAAGGAAGTTTGGTTTGATGGAAATTGTCATGTCCCTGTTAAGGATATATTGGAAAAATATGCTTCAGATGCTGTGATATTACAGGGGGAAAAGGCTAATTTACGCTGGGTAGGAAATGAAGAAGGTATTGCTCCTGATCCAAACTGGTACACCGTAAATAAGAAAGATTTGGATACAGGAGTATCAACAGCTTTACATTCAGATGTAAACGGTGATTGTTATGCTCCAGTAGAAGCGAATGTACCCCTGTTAAAAAATCAGGGGCATAAATGGTTTTGGGCACCCAATACAGATCATTTGTTATTATCTGTAGAACAATTGATGAATTTGTATTATAAGTCGGTAGGAAGAGGTTCTGTGTTATTACTTAATTCTACTCCGGATACTACGGGTTTGATACCGGCATCGCATGTAAAGCGGTATGCGGAGTTCGGAAAGGAAATAAAGAAAAGATTTGATCATCCGATCAAAAAGACCTCGGGGAATACCCAAGAACTAATTTTAGATTTAGGGAAACCCACTGTTGTGAATCATTGTATTTTGCAAGAACAATTAGAAAAAGGCCAACGTGTCACTTCTTACAAGATAGAAGGTTTGGATAAGAATAATAAGTGGATCTTGTTGAGTAAAGGAACATCTATTGGAAATAAAAAAATAGATTATTTCCAGAATACATTGGTCAAAAAGGTCAGGTTACAAATATTGGCTAGTAAGTCTGTACCTCAAATACGTAATTTTGCAGTATATCATGTCGAAAGTGACTTGTCGGATATTACGGCAATGAATAATCAGGAAAAGCCTGTGGTCATATCATCTTGGGGGAATTCAACTTACTCGGAAGAAACGTGGACTGAATTGACATTAGACTTGACTCCATATGTTAACAACATAGGTCATTATGACATTTCATTTAATGTGTTGGCTTATGATTATACCAATAAGCAACCAACCGGATTGCAATTTAAGGATTGGAAATTAGAGATGTATGGAAAAGAATTTCCGGAAGGTATAGCTAAGTTGGATGGGAAAAGTGTATTCCGAATCACTCGCTCTCAACAAACTTTGGATGAATTTCCTACCCGTTTGCGAGTAAAAGTGAAGCGAAATCCTACAAAGTCGACAGGTGAGGTAACGATTCAGCGGATTGTGTATTGATATGTTGAAGATTTTGTTAATGATAGAATAAAATGATGAATATACGATTACTGTTAGGTGTTTTAATAGTTTCCCAATCTTTTATATGCTGTGATAATTATAAAAATAATAATTGGGTTCTAAGTCCGTCAGCAAGCGATTTGCAGTTCAGACAATTGGCAAAAAGCTGGGATGAAGGAATTCCTTTAGGAAATGCGACCGTCGGAGCCTTGGTTTGGCAACGGGATTCGGC
>UMGH01012088.1_pt1 | contig 16792 bp, 12 predicted proteins | sample 1965231 | NCBI WGS metagenome assembly UMGH01 (sample SAMEA4836068, study PRJEB28245) | human gut metagenome | biome: gut microbiome; material: fecal sample | place: Denmark | collected 2008 | reverse complement strand
CAGCCATTAGCATACCCGGAGTGATTTTATCACAATTGCTGATACAAACCATAGCATCTGCCTTATGAGCATTTACCATATATTCAACGCTATCAGCAATAATATCACGCGAAGGAAGAGAATACAACATTCCGTCGTGCCCCATGGCTATACCATCATCAATAGCAATGGTATTAAATTCGGCGGCAAAGCATCCCAGTTTCTCTATTTCTTCTTTCACAATCTGTCCGGCTTCATGCAAATGTACATGCCCAGGCACAAACTGAGTAAACGAATTTACAATAGCAATGATCGGTTTCCCGAACTGTTCTTTCTTCATGCCATTGGCGCACCATAAAGCACGTGCCCCTGCCATTCGGCGTCCTTCCGTACTGAAGGAACTTCTCAACGGATTCTTCATATTTGTTTCTCCTTCTTTTTGCATTCTCAAATTGCTCTATTTCTTATTCCCTTAGTAAGAAAAAAGCCTTTCCCAAAATAGAGAAAGGCTGTAAGAAATATCGTTGTCAACTTTATTCGCATCTTGCATACCTTTCTCCTTACCAACTAATGACTAGCAGGACCACGACTAAGATAATATGCAAAGAAATATTCAACATTTTTGTTCTTTTATCTTTATGTTTGTTTGACGTTGCAAATGTAGAACAATAATTCTAACAAACAAAGAATTTAAAAGAAAAATATTAGTATTTCTTTCAAATATCAATTAAAGACTAATTTCCACTTGCACTTTAACAGAAATATCCTTTATAAGACAACCAAGTATATGAATAACTCCAATCGGGAGTCAACCTCATTTATTTATAAAAAGATTTTAAGTCAACTAAATCCGTTAAATGACAAGAATTATATCGTTTCACACCTGTGGAACGATCTCTTCACCCTTGTGGAACGATCGTTCCACCTATGTGGTACGATCGTATCACCTGGGTGAAACGGTATAATTTATACCTGAAAAAGACTTAACTGTATAGGCTTTCGGAAAAACATGTAACCTTTATCCTTTTAAAAGGAAAAAGGCATTGTCAAAAAACACAGCTTAAAACGACCGGATTTTTTCTATCCATACCCCATAAAAAAACGACCTGCATCCGAAGACACAAGTCGTTTTCATTTCCAACTAAGTTATTAGCTACTCGTATTAAATTACATTCACCATCATCCTATTCTTACTTCAGGCTATTCAGAAGTTGCTCCAAGGTATATTCATCGGGGATCAATACCTGGCGCGCCTTACTTCCTTCTGATGGTCCTACGATTCCGGCTGCCTCCAGCTGATCCATCAATCGTCCCGCCCGGTTATATCCGATGGCAAACTTACGCTGGATCAGAGACGTTGAACCTTGCTGCTGGATAACAATCAATCGGGCAGCTTCGTTAAAGAACGGATCACGTTCCGAAAGATCAACAACACCTCCCAAGGATTTGTCGCCATCATTCTCGGCAACAGATTCCGGCAACAGATAGGCTGTCGGATAGGCAACCTGCTCACTGATATAATTAACGATATTCTCGACTTCAGGCGTATCAACAAAAGCACACTGGACACGAATCGTATCACTACCGGCAACAGAAATCAACATATCGCCCCGACCAATCAAACGGTTAGCGCCCGGAGCATCCAAAATAGTACGAGAGTCGATCATTGATGCCACCTTAAAGGCGATACGACTTGGGAAGTTACCTTTAATCGTACCCGTAATCACTTTCGTATCCGGTCGCTGCGTTGCCAGAATCATGTGAATACCCACGGCACGAGCCTTGGCAGCGATACGCGAAATAGGTAATTCTATCTCACGGCCGGAAGTAGCAATCAAATCGGCAAACTCATCGACAATAGCCACAATATACGGCAAGAAGCGATGTCCCTTCTCCGGATTCAAATGACGGCTGATAAACTTCGTATTGTATTCCTTGATGTTTCTGACATTAGCCAATACCAATAATTTATAACGGTTTTCCATTTCGACAACCAACGAGTTCAGCGTTGCCACAGCATCAGCCGGTTCTGTTACAATCGGATGATCTGTATTCGGCAGTTTCGCCAAGTAATGCCGTTCGATCTTCGAATAGATACTAAACTCAACCATCTTCGGATCGACCATAACAAACTTCAATTCTGCCGGATGCTTCTTATATAACAGAGAAGTTATGATCGCATTCAAACCGACAGACTTACCTTGTCCGGTCGCACCTGCTACGAGTAAGTGCGGAGTCTTGCAGAGATCGAACATATACACTTCGTTTGTAATGGTCTTTCCCATGGCTACCGGCAACTCATACTTGCATTCCTGGAACTTCTTCGAAGCAATAACCGACTGCATTGATACCGTCTGCGGATTCTTGTTCGGTACTTCAATACCGATTGTTCCCTTACCCGGAATCGGGGCAATAATACGAATATTCAACGCCGCCAGCTTCAACGCGATATCATCTTCCAGCGTTTTGATCTTGGCGATACGGATTCCGGCTTCCGGAATAATCTCATACAAAGTGACCGTTGGTCCGACTGTTGCCTTGATAGAAGCAATCTTGATGTTGAATTCTTCCAATGCCTGCTTAATCTGCTGTTGGTTCTCATTCAAATCATCCATGCTGACTTCGTGAACACCTGTATCGTGCGGATCAAGCAACCCTAAAGTTGGGAACACATATTGTGATAAATCCAGACGAGGATCGTAGTCACCCAAAGCCTTACCCGAATAATCGGCATCATCGTCAGGAGCCATTTCAACCGAAAATTCCGGATCTTCAGAAACCAGCTCACGTGGTTCTTCTTCCACTTCGTCTACATTATTATATACATACTCCGGCTTTTCATCCGCTTCTACCTCAACAACAGCAGAGGCAGTTTCCTGTTCAGCCTTTTCAATTTCCATTTCCGTATCGAACACATATTCGGGCGAAGGTTGTTCAACATCCATTACTGGCGAAGACTCCTCTTCTTCTACCACTGACTTTTCAGGCGCAGGCTCTGTTACCACCGGTTGTTTCTTACGCTTCCAGTGAATATTTCCAATCCAAGAAAAAGAGAATGCCCGTTGCAAAAAAGGAATCGTCCGTTTGCTGGAGAAAATCGCAATAATCAGGAAAAAGCCCACCAACAGCAGGAATGTTCCCGGAATACCAATATTGTTCTTTAAGATTTCCGTCGTGTAATATCCATGCTGGCCACCTAAATAAATAAAAGTATCTTCATAACCGCTGATAAAGAAAAAGGCAAAGAACCACGAACCCCAAATCAATGTTGCCAAACAGAAAATGAATCGCTTGAGCAAAGAGATCTGTTTAATGTTCATCAGCTTAGCTCCAACCGAACCCAAGAAGAACAGAATCATAAAAGAAGAAATACCAAACCAACGATTCATCAACAGATCTGCCAGGAAAGCACCTCGCACACCGGTCCAGTTTTCTACCGAACCCTGATTAGTCAACAAATCCGTTACCGGGACATTCTCAATCTTACTCTGATCGGCTGCGCCTGTAAAGAAGAAAGATATCAGTGCCAGTCCGATATAAATCGTCACAATCGCACAAACCAAGCCCGTGATAAACCGGGTTCTTTCATTCGTAAAGAAAGCCTTGAACAATGCCCAATAACTAGGCTTCGTATCATCTATCTTTTTATTTATTGTCTTTTTCGCCATATCTATTTATTCGATTTTTGTTTTGCAAACTTACGTAAAATATCCTTATTAATTAATGCATCGGCAATTTTTTAAGAAACAAATAATATTACTAACTTTGCAAATCGAAAAAGCAGACTCGATTTTACTGAATCAAGTAGGCGTTTATTTTCAAGATCTGCATAATAATCAAGATATTTCTGAGGCGATGAAAAAAGAGAACAATCCTGTATATGACCGGAACACGTTGGAGTTCGTAACAGTAGCTCTCGAATATTGCACATTTGTTGAAAGTGCCAACCGTTCGGAACTGCTAGACTTTGTTGACAAAGCGACCAAGATATTGCCGTTGCTTTACCTGAAAGCCTCACTGCTTCCTGCAATCGAGCCGGATGAATTATTCGAACCGGAGATGAGTGTCACCGAAGAGATGTACGAATCTGTCCGTTCCAGCATTGCAGCTTTGTTGGAAGACAAAGACTCTTATCTGGATACTTTCCATCCGGATATGGCTTATAGTGAAACACCGATCATTGCTTTTATCTCTGAGAATCTGGCTGACGTATATCAGGATGTGGGCAACTTCGTTTCACTGTTCCGCCAAGGTAATGAATTCGTGATGCGCGAAACCATTGGCCTGTGTTATCAGAACTTCTGCAACTATTGGGGACAACCGTTGCTGAATGCTTTGAAAGCCTTACATCATCTGCGTTATGCCGATGAGAGTTTGAACGAATTAAAAGAAAGTGAATGATTGAGAAATATGTAAATAAGATTACCAAAGAGGAAATCGCCTTATTACCCATTGAGGAGTTCAAAGGGAGAATCATCACGCTGCTCACCGAAAAAGATGCAGACAAAGCGGTTGATTATCTTTCTCAATTTCCGATGATAGGTTTTGACACGGAGACACGTCCCAGTTTCAAAAAAGGACAGCACTTCAAAGTATCGCTGGTCCAATTATCTACCGACGACACGTGTTTCCTGTTTCGGTTGAATTATATGGGATTTCCCGAATCACTCGAACATCTGTTGGGCAATGCCAATATACTTAAAGTAGGTCTGTCGCTTCGGGATGACTTCGGAGCCATGCGTAAACGGATCGAGATTGAACCGCAAAACTTCCTCGATTTACAAGTTTTCGTAAAGCAATTCGGCATAGAAGAGGCCAGCTTACAGAAGATATATGCCATCCTCTTCCAGAAGAAAATATCCAAAGGACAACGACTGTCGAACTGGGAAGCCGATGTATTGACTTCGTCCCAGCAAAAATATGCCGCCTTAGACGCATGGGCGTGCCTGCAAATTTATAAACAACTGAATAATCAAGCATAATGAGTTACAGTAAAGTATTTCTGAAACCCAAGAAGGAAGAATCTTTGTTACGTTTCCATCCGTGGGTATTTTCCGGAGCCATCCAACGCATTGAAGGAAAACCGGAAGAAGGAGACTTGGTCGAAGTATATGGTGCCAACCAGCAGTTCCTGGCTGTAGGACATTACCAGATCGGAAGCATCGCCGTACGGGTATTGTCGTTTACCCAACGAGAGATTGATCATACATTCTGGGTGGAAAGAATCCGTTCTGCCTATCAATTACGTTGTATTTTGGGATTAGCCAATACTCCCAACAACAATACATACCGATTGGTACACGGAGAAGGCGACAGTCTGCCCGGATTGGTAATAGACATGTATGCACATACCGCTGTCATGCAGGCACATTCAGTAGGAATGCACAAATACCGACTTGAGATCGCCGAAGCATTGAAAGAAGTATTGGGCGATACGCTACAGAATATCTACTACAAATCGGAGACAACATTGCCTTACAAAGCAGACCTCAACAGTGAAAACGGATATATCTACGGACATGATGTAGAAGATATCGCGTTGGAAAACGGATTGAAGTTTTGCGTAGACTGGCAAAAAGGACAAAAAACCGGTTTCTTTGTTGACCAACGGGAAAACCGTTCTTTACTGGAACATTACTCTAAAGGCAGGTCTGTCTTGAATATGTTCTGCTATACCGGAGGATTTTCTTTTTATGCCATGCGAGGCGGAGCCAAGTTAGTACATTCTGTTGACAGCTCGGCCAAAGCCATTTCGTTGACAAACCGAAATGTAGAGTTAAACTTTCCCGGAGATCCCCGACATCAGGCATTTGCAGAAGATGCATTCAAATACCTGGAACGGATGGGAAATAATTACGACTTGATCATCCTTGATCCTCCGGCTTTTGCCAAGCATAAGAATGTTTTGCGCAATGCCCTGCAAGGATACCGCAAGCTGAATGCCATAGCTTTCGAGAAGATTCAGCCGGGAGGTATTTTATTCACGTTTTCTTGCTCTCAGGTTGTCAGCAAAGAGAATTTCAGACTGGCTGTTTTCAGCGCTGCAGCCCAAGCCGGAAGAAATGTCCGCATCCTGCATCAATTGACACAACCGGCCGATCATCCGGTCAATATCTATCATCCGGAAGGAGAATATCTGAAAGGATTGGTTCTATATGTAGAATAATCCGAATCCATATGTTTAATTCAATCTATTTAAAATGAAAAAACAAATAGATGAAGAAGCATTAAAACAGAAGGTACAAAAATACATTGTAACCATCTCTTGTCTGATTCTGATAGGTAAATTTATCGCCTATCACATCACACTGTCTGTAGGAGTCCTGACGGATGCCTTGGAAAGTATTGTCAATGTCGTTGCCGGATTTATCAGTTTAGGCAGTCTGCGCTGGAGTGCTCTGCCGAAAGACGGACATCATCCATTCGGACATGGGAAAATAGAACTGATATCCGCTTCTATAGAAGGTATACTTATCAGTATTGCCGGTGCCATGATCATTTACGAAGGTATCATGCGTCTGTTCTCACCCGTAGAAGTTATGCACTTGGATATCGGTATCTACATTGTTGCTTTCTCCGGATTGCTTAATTATCTGATGGGATGGTATAGTATCCGTATTGGGAAACGCTATAACTCCATGGCCTTGATTGCCGGAGGAAAGCATTTACAATCCGATACCTACTCAACCATCGGTCTGGTAGCAGGTCTTGTTGTACTCTATTTAACCCAAATTGTTTGGATTGATAGTTTACTGGCGTTATTGTTCGGAGGCTTAATTGCTGGAACCGGAATATCCATTCTGCGCAAAACAATTGCCAACCTGCTGGATGCAGCCGACGAACAGTTATTAAATGATCTCGTCCAAACACTGAACGAAAAGCGTCCACCGGAATGGATTGACATACATAATACACGCATCATCAAGTCTGGAAGTTATCTGTATATTGACTGCGATTTGACGATACCCTGGTATTATACCATCGAAGAAGGTCATCAGGAAGCAGCTAAACTGCAAGATCTTCTACGTGACAAATATGCAAATAAGGTACAGCTAACTATCCATTTGGATCCGTGTAATATCTTTGACAAGCTGAAATGTAATACGTGTGCACTCCAACACTGCAAGTATAGACGCGAAGCATTTACAGAACAAGAAATCATCAGTCTGACCAGTTTCACCGGAGCTGGAGGAGAAGTCTGATTAAAATAAACGAAGATCAAAAACAAAAGAAACGGGAATCGGAATCGATTCCCGTTTCTTTTGTTTTTTACCTCAATATAGAATCATTATTACAAATAAAAAAGAGAACCCAAATCTTTTGGATTCTCTTCCTGATTCTGCTTTGTTGCGGAGGCCTGATTCGAACAGACGACCTTTGGGTTATGAGCCCAACGAGCTACCACTGCTCCACTCCGCGATCTAGTTTAATCATTATTTGAATGATTTCGGGTGCAAAGGTAAGACAATTTTTACAAAGAACAAATTTTTCGCAAGTTTTTTTATCCGACTTGTTATTATATGATTCTTTTTAAGTACTTTTGCGCACAAATCTATTTAAAATGTGCAATACGTTATGCCGATGACAGTTTCAAAAACGAGGGAAATGTTAATCGATGTGGCCAGACAACTGTTTGCCCGCATGGGGGTTGATAACACCACAATGAATGATATTGCACTGGCTTCCAAAAAAGGACGCCGGACATTATATACCTATTTCAAAAGCAAAAACGAAATCTATCTGGCTGTAGTTGAATCAGAACTTAACCGCTTGCATAAGATGTTGTGTGACGTTGCCGAAAAGGATTTACCTGCCGACGAAAAACTGACGACCTTCATATATGCCCGCCTGGATGCAGTAAAAGCATTGGTTTTCCGTAACGGTACATTACGAGCTACCTTTTTCCGAGATATTTGGCGTGTAGAAAAAGTCCGCAAAAGTTTTGATATGCGCGAAATTGAAATTCTGAAAAGCATACTCGACGACGGCGTGAAAGAAGGTATATTTTCTATGCCCGACACCGATATTACTGCGTTGGTTTTACACCATGCCCTAAAGGGATTGGAAGTACCCTATATCCGAGGTATCATGGGCGATAATATCAGCCAACGCATTAAACGTAGAGACAATGTAGTGAATTTAATATTCAATGGTATTAAGATAAAGAAATAATCAAGAGACGATGTATATTAATGCGACAGGTTTTTATATACCCGAAGCGCGGGTAGATAACCAACATTTTTTGGAGTTGAATGGCCTAACCAGCGAATGGATCGAACAACGTACAGGAATCCGTACCCGTTCAATCGCTAAACCGGAAGAAAATATTAACACCATGAGTATGGAAGCTCTTCGGAATGCCCTGCCTCAATTACCTTACGACATTACAGAGGTAGATCTTATCATCTCCGCTTCCTATTCACCTTATGATACAGTTGCTACGGCAGCCCATAACGCTCAGTTCGAATTTAACATCACAAATGCGAAAGCTTTGTATCTATCTTCTGCTTGTTCTTCATTCATCAATGCGCTAGAAGTAGTAGAAGGTTATTTTGCTATGGGGAAAGCCAGCAAGGCCCTCATCTTAGGAGCTGATAAAAACTCGGCCTATTGGAACGAGACTGATCCGAAAGCCGGACATCTATGGGGAGACGCCGCTGCTGCTTTCTTTTTATCCAAAGAACGAATTACAGAAAAAGATGCCGAAGTCATCGAAGTATATACACAGGGATTAGGTTATTTACCGAAAGCTCCCGAAGCAGTACATTTACGTCCGCGTGACGGTGGTATTATGATGCCAGAAGGACGTGATGTCTTCATGCAGGCTTGTACCTATATGCCTAAGAACGTATTGTCTCTGCTGGAAAAGAACGGATATACATTAGATGACCTGAGTTACTTCATCGGTCATCAGGCAAATATGCGTATCATGGCTAATATTGCCAAACAACTGAACTTGCCGGAAGAAAAATTCTTACACAACATTGAAGAATTAGGAAACACCGGATCTGTCAGTTCAGCCTTAGTGTATGCACAAAATGCACATAAGTTCAAGAAAAACGACCTAATAGCCTTGACCGTCTTTGGCGGAGGTTATTCAACGGGTGCTTGTTTGATTAAATGTTAATCTTTAAAAGAGAAAAAAGAATATGAAACTATTGGAAGGTAAAGTAGCCGTTATTACAGGCGCTGCCCGTGGTATCGGTAAAGCTGTTGCTTTAAAATTTGCTTCTGAAGGAGCAAACATTGCATTCACCGATTTGGTAATCGATGAGAATGGTCTGGCAACACAGAAAGAATTGGAAGCATTAGGCGTGAAAGCTAAAGGATATGCATCCAATGCTGCCAACTTCGAAGAAACACATCAGGTTGTAGCAGAAATCGTAAAAGATTTCGGGCGTATTGATGTTTTGGTAAACAATGCTGGTATTACCAAAGACGGTCTGATGATGCGTATGAGTGAAGGACAGTGGGATGCCGTACTGAATGTCAATTTGAAATCAGCATTCAACTTTATCCATGCTTGTACTCCTATCATGATGAAGCAGCGTTCAGGTAGTATTATCAACATGGCTTCTGTAGTAGGTGTACACGGAAATGCCGGACAATGTAACTATTCTGCTTCTAAAGCCGGTATGATTGGTTTGGCTAAATCTATCGCACAAGAATTAGGTTCTCGTGGTATTCGTGCCAATGCAATTGCTCCGGGCTTTATCATTACAGACATGACAGCTGCTTTGTCTGAAGAAATCCGTCAGGAATGGTGCAAGAAGATTCCTTTGCGTCGTGGTGGTACTCCGGAAGATGTTGCCAACATCGCTACTTTCCTGGCTTCTGATATGTCATCTTACGTATCAGGTCAAGTTATTCAGGTTGATGGTGGTATGAATATGTAAAACCCAATTGGTAATGGACAATTGATTTCTGGACATTTTTCAGATCAATTGTCCATTGTCAATTATTAATAGTCAATAGATTTGGAAGTCATCTACGAAGACAATCACATCATAGCAGTCAACAAAACCTGCCGGGAAATCGTACAAGGCGACAAGACGGGAGATACTCCGCTCTCTGACCTGTTGAAAGACTGGTTGAAGAAAAAGTATAACAAACCGGGGAATGTATTCGTCGGTGTTACCCATCGCCTGGATCGTCCGGTAAGTGGTGTCGTTATTTTTGCCAAGACCAGCAAGGCGTTGACTCGTTTGAATGAGATGTTCCGTACAGGAGCCGTTAAGAAAACCTATTGGGCTATCGTAAAGAATCGTCCGCCTAAAGAAGAAGATGAACTGGTAAACTGGTTAGTCCGAAACGAGAAGCAGAACAAAAGTTATGCTTATGACACGGAGCGTCCTAACGCAAAGAAAGCGGTTCTGCACTATCGGTTACTGGCACATTCCGATAAATACTATCTCCTGGAAATTGATTTAAAAACCGGTCGCCATCATCAGATACGATGTCAGCTGGCCAAAATGGGATGTCCGATCAAAGGAGACCTCAAATACGGTTTCGATCGTTCTAATCCTGATGGCGGTATCAGTTTACATGCCCACAGTGCCTCATTTATCCATCCGGTATCAAAAGAAGCTATCGAAATCATTGCACCCGTACCATCCGACAACTTATGGAAGGCTATTACGGAAGGGGAATAAAAAGTCTTTTAACTTCTCTAAAAATACAGGTACGAATTAAGCTATTATCTACTAATATTTTATTTACATTAGCAGATATTTCCGTTTAATTCGTACCTTATTATATTAAGAAGCTTTTTTCTGAATAAATACAACTAAGGAAGGTGAGCTAACAATTATAACATAATAATTGTTAGCTCAAAAAACTTTACAAAGTCAATATTTTTCTATCGTCACATAATCATCAATAATCCCACCATACTCGTCCATACTCATTATCCAGAGCGCCAAAGTTTGGATCCTTTTCCATTTCTTCAAAACGCTTCATCTGGTTTTCATAATTTTCTGAACCTTCTACCGGGGTACTGAACTTATTACGACGAGGAACTTTCTGTAATACACCCGCAACATAAATTGGTTCCCAAGTAATCAAAGTAGATTCCGTACTAGGGAAACCTGTACGCTTATACATTGCCCATGATTCATTATTGTTCTTATAGTGCTCAACATAACTTTGACAATAAATCTGTTCTTTTGCCATAGCACTATTCCAAGCAATTCCTTCTTGAGCCATATAAGTTTCTATTTCCTCATCCGAAACTACCATATCCTTTTCGTTTTCTATCTGAATCTGACAATACTGAGCGATTTCACTCCATTGTTTGATAGAAGAACGAACACCTTCTTCATACCATTCCTGAGCTGATTTTATATTATTTACACCTTCTAAAGTAAACTCAGCTGCCATAAAGCAAAAATCAGCATAAGTAACAATAGGAACCCATCCTCCTGCACTACCATTATCTTGTGCACCTTTCCATAAACGTGTCTGTGGAATATTCATTGGACGCATATCAATATCACCTAAATAACGAGACGTACGGCAAACATCTGATGCCTGTCCATCATAACTAACCGTGCCACCCTCCCAACGGCTCAAATCTGTAGGAATACGAGTTGCATCAGTAGTTGTTGATAAAGAATTGAATTCAGCAACATTCTCTGGTGTAAGATTGTTTATCCGGAAGAAGAGACGTTTTCGAGGATCATTATAAGTCTTCAGATAAGTCATAAAAGAGACAGAAGCTCGGTCCATATCTACTACAGAATGCCAATCGCCTTGCGTTGTCCAATAGTTATCAAAATACAAAATGAAGCTATCGTCTATTCCTTGAAATATATTATTGGAATTTAATATTTCAGAAGCCATAGAAAGTGCTTTCTCTGGATTTCGATTTAAAAGACGCAAAGCTAAACGTAAACGAATGGCATTCGCAGCCTTTGCCCACTTTTTGGCATCACCAGCATAAGCAACATCATATTTACTCATACTATTCTGACCAGTTGAAGTACCTAATGTTGCAGCAGCAGTTTTAAGTTCTTCATCCCAAATTGCACACAGCTCTTCTTGTGTTTGAAATGCCGGTTCCAGATTTTCTTCATTACCATTCCGAACTCCCCAACCTTCAGAATACACCAAAGAACCATATGTATCAGAAGTCTGTATACCTTTTGCTATCAATAAGACACGAGCAGCCTGAATTAAATCACTATAAGCCTCTTTCTGATCAGGCATATTTTCATCAATATAATATGGAATATGAGTAGCATACTTTCCAACCGTGTTATAATTACTATACAAAGTATTTCCAAATCCAGCACAATCTGTAAAGTTAGTTGTACTATATCCCCAAATACCTGTACAATATTGCATCCATCTCAATTTACAAGCATACGAATCAGCCCAAGCTTCTCCTGACGTATACATTGCATTCTCTGCCTGATATAAAAATACAGCTGGTTCGACTTCATACACTGTATCAGGACTTTTATTAATTTCCACAAAATCTGCATCACATGAAGAAAAAAGACTTACTGATGCAAACAAGCCCCATATATAACATTTTATCTTTTTCATTGTTTGTATTAACTGTTTATTAGAATGAAACATTTACATTAAAACCGATATTACGAGAGAATACTGCACCTCCGCTTTCCAAATATTCAGAACTATATGTAGTATTCAAACCTTCTGGATGTATATTATCTGGAAGACTATTATACAAGAAACCCACATTTCGACAAACCAATCCAACATTTACATTTTGCATATAAACTTTCTGAACCCACTTCTTTGGTAACTGCCAATGTAAAGATAATTCGCGTAATGCAATCCAAGAACATTTATGAATACCTTCTTCTCGGATACCACCAGACCATCCATATACATTATCATAATATTTATATGCAGACAATGGATTGACCAAGCCAGCATCATAAGCTTCCTGATAACTCATTCCGGAAACATCTACACCTTTAATCACTGACCCATCCTGGAATACACCATCTGGAATCACACCATCATTTGCCACACGACCTGTCCCATCCGTTAAAGGACGTTCCAAACCTCCGTATTGTGTATCTCGACCTGCTAATGAAGAAGCGATATTACCAGAATTCATACCATAGTAATAACTACCTGAGTAAATATCTCCCCCAAAACGAGCATCAACAACAGCATTAAATGTAATTCCTTTCCACGACAATGAAGTAGTCATACCCCAAAGAAATTTAGGTTGAATAGATCCAATTTTTACACTTTCGTTTGAACGAATGTAAGAGCCATCAGCATTCAACAATTTCTCTCCATTCTCATTACGCTTGTAACCATAAGAGGTATAAATATCACCGTATGCACCTCCTACGGTTGCCCAAGCTTGTGTATCAATACCTCCTCCTTTTAACTGATACTTTTCAACTCCTTCTGCCAAAGAGATAATCTTATTACGGTTACGAGTCAAGTTAAACGACAAGTCCCAATGCCAGTCATCTGTCTCAATTGGAGTTGCTGTCAATAATAATTCAATACCAGAATTCTGAATGTTACCCGCATTAATCCAACGGGAACTAACACCTGATTCACTAGCCACCGGCAAATTCAAAATTTGATTTTTGGTGTTAGTTTTATACCAAGCAAAATCGAATCCCAAACGATTATTTAAGAAACGCATATCCAAACCTAACTCAACAGCATGTTGTTTTTCTGGTTTCAAGTTTAAATTAGGAAGTTCATCTGCATCAAACTTGTAATAAGGATAGGTCTGCTTATCAAGTGGATTATCGAATGTATTGTCGAACATATAATATCCTGTTCCTGTTGTTAAATAAGGAGCACAGTCTCTACCAACTACCGCATAAGAAGCTCTCAATTTACCAAAAGATATAAATTCCGGCATCACATCACGCAATCCCTGAACAAACAACCAAGAGCCTCCAACTGATGGATAGAAGTAAGAAGTCTGACCTGTTCCGTTTCCATAAATCAAAGCAGAAGACCAGTCATTACGTCCTGTTATATCCAAGAAATAGATTCCCTTGTAATCCATATTTGCGAAAGCATAGATAGAATTGATACGCTTCCGATTCGTGTTATAACGAACCTCTGTTGTTGCTTTCTGAACAGAATTAGTCATATCAAATAATCCAGGTACGGTCAATCCATTTTGAGATGAAGAATTATGATATCCTTCGCGCGTATCCCATTGTTCTACTGCAACCGAACCGCTGATATTAAAATCACTGAAACTATGATGTGCAGTTACCATTCCAGTAATTTTATATTGGTCCTTCTTCTTTTCATTAATTTTGTAAGCAGAACCATCATAATTGCTGGCTCCTGTTGCCATGATCTTCGACTCATTGGTCGTATACAACTTGTAAATATCTCCTTTAACTTTGAATGTCAACCAATCGAGCAATTTTAAATCCAAATTTAAAAATGCACGGGTACTCATTTCATCCTGTGTATATTTATTTTCCAAGTAGTCATACAAAGTCTTAGAATAACCATATGGATCCTGTGAATTATATCCATCACCAGCCGGACTAATGTAACGTTTGTCTTGTAACCAATAACCTGTATCATAATCACGAGCGACACTATACATAAAATCATAGATTGGTGACCCAGAACCTCCCTGAATTGTCGGGTTCTGAGTAGATGATTCTATATACGAAAATCCACCTTCTGCCTTCAAACGGTCACTAATATCATGCGAAGCATTCAAACTAAATGAATTACGTTTAAATTCATTGTTAAAAGTCAAACCCTCTGATGCTAGATTAGAATAAGAGAAACGGAATGCACTCTTTTCAGACCCACCTTGTAAAGCTACGTTTGTATTCCGGTAAGTTCCTGTTTGATAAAGGCTCTTCAGATTGTCTTTTTTGGCCGAATATATCATTTCCTGACCATCTACATAAAAAGTTTTACCGTCAAAACGAGGTCCGAAACTACGCCCTGCTGTTACATATCGATTCTCAGATCCATCTTCATTCAAAGCCCACAGAGGAGAGTTTCCAGTACCATATTCATTCTGCATTTCCGGATAATCATAGATCTTTTCCCACGTCTGCGTATGAGACACTGTAATTCCTAAACCAGATCCCTTTTGACCTTTTTTCGTCGTGATCAAGATAACACCGTTGGCTGCACGAGATCCATACAAAGCTGTTGCTGCTGCACCTTTCAACACTGACATTGACTCAAAATCGTCTGCATTCAAGTTCTTCAAATCATTACCCCAGTCTTGACCTTGACCTGTTTTCGTCACTTCATTGTCAATAATGATACCATCAATCACAAAGATTGGTTGGTTATTTCCATCAAGGGATGTATTACCACGGATAATAATACGTTGTGATGACTGCGGTCCGGAGTTACCCATATTAATCTGTACACCGGCAACCTTTCCCTGCAATCCATTAACCGGGTTCGGAGAGTTTACCTTTGCAATATCCTCACCCTTCAACTCAGTCATTGCATATCCCAAAGACTTCTTATCACGTGACATACCCAATGCGGTAACTACTACTTCATCCAACGCTTGAGAATCTTCTTCCATCTTAACGGAGATTGTTGCCTGTCCGGTATATTTAACTTCTTTGGTCACGTAACCGATATACGAAATCTGGATTATATCTCCATTCTTCAATCCTTCTAGTTCGAACTTACCGTCCATGTCGGTCATAATACCGTTGGTAGTTCCTTTTACTAGAACCGAAGCTCCAATTACAGGTCCCATCTTATCCTCCACAGAACCCGAAATCTTGCCATTTTGTTGAGTCAACTCACTCATCGGTCCGACAGGGATTATTTCCCCGTACATGGCTGTTGCCGGCACACAAAGCATACCCAACAATACCATACCTACTTTCTTGTTCATTTTTCCAATCATAATTTTTTATTTTGACATAACATAAATAAAGTGTTTCATTCTTTCGGATCCACCGGCTCAAATGCCAAGTTGTCATCCTTTTTGTTCTCCTTTTTCTGAGCCTGGCTCATATTATAGCGTGCACGAAACTCGTCGATGATCACATTGATGATATCTATTTCTTCCTCAATAAAGGCCAAATCGCCTGTCTCTTCATCGCACAATAGTTCGCTGGCATAGATCAAGTCCAGAATACGGCGCAATACGGCATCTGTCTGCGGACGGATCACATCGGAATTTGCTTTCTTCTCCGCCTTCGTTTTTGCCGATAATTCTTTCCGTTCCCGGTCATACTGTTCATTGATTTCTTCCAGTTTAGCAACCACGTCGTCCAACCCCAAGGTCGTGACATGCGGGGCATTTTCAGACTTCTTCAAATCGATGATCAACCCTCGGATCGAAACAGTTTCCGTATCCTGGGCCTCGTTTTGAATACCCGTATAAGCATCAGCAATCGGACCCAGGGCCGCGCCTGCTTTTTGCTTGGCCTCGATAGGCGAACGGGCCGCGTTCTTCATTTCCTGCAACAGGTAAACCACCACATCGTCCCGACCCTTGTCCGTACTCTGACGGACAGATGTATTCAACAACTTTTTCGTTTCCTTCATCAAGTCGTTTTCCAAATCGATGAAAGATTTGAACTCCGCCATCAATTCATCCGAAACATGTAGTTTTTCTGCCCGGTCGAGCAATGAAGTCAATTCATCATAGATCCGCTGCATAAATGCCACATGCTGACCTAATGAAAAACGTGTCATCCGAATTGGGCTAAAATTTTTAACTGCTTTCATATTGATATTAGTTTTAATGATTTCTATTTTATTCCTTCCGAACCCTACGGAAGGACTTTTTTCCGCTTTTGAAGGCTTCTGAACCCTACGGAAGGACTTTTTCCCGCTTTTGAAG